>Ga0080013_1004362_pt1 | contig 14000 bp, 20 predicted proteins | sample ETNvirenome_6_85_FD_69236 | JGI IMG/M metagenome (GOLD analysis project Ga0080013, IMG submission 69236) | Marine viral communities from the Pacific Ocean - ETNP_6_85 (SPADES assembly) (version 2) | ecosystem: Environmental > Aquatic > Marine > Oceanic | place: Pacific Ocean | collected 2013-06-19
ATATTTAGATGAAGCGTTAGAGTTCTCAAAAGAAAGTGGACTAGCTTTAGATGAGGCAGAAATCATTAGAACTAACTCTACTGGTTTAGCTTTATACAATCCTAAAAATGCGGCTGAGATGTTGAAGTCAATGAAGAATAAAAACCAAACAAGAAAGGATAAAATAGCGGCTAGAATAAAATACGAGCAACAACAAGCCCAAAAATAAGGGATTGACATAGGGGATAATGTAGGATATTATTCCCTTATGTTTAACAGAAAGGATAACATGACTATAGAAAGCAATAAAAAGTTTAAGATTAAATACACAAAGCAAGACGGAGAAGAAGTAAGACGCTTTGGTATTTTAACTGATAAGTGTAGAGGTTTGGGCAAAAGAATGAAAGACCTACAACCTTTTTTACATTACTACGATTTAGATAAAAAAGGATATCGATACGCAACCAACTGGGAGATATTATAATGAATAAAACAAACACATATAAGTTGTTGGATTTAATTAAACAACTTGTTGAAAAAGTAAACACTAATGCAAATAACATTAATATACTTGCGAGAGAAATCGCAAAACTAAAAAAGGCTAAACAATGAAATATTGTCAAGGACCTAATTGTCATACATGACATTATTAGATTAGTTAAACATAACAACGGTCGCGCCTACGGCGCGACCGTTGGGGGAGCGCTCAGCCTCGCTCCGCTCGGCTTCGCAGCCCTTCACATAATCAATAGAGGTACCAGGACCAATCACAAAAAAATCGCGCGTTCGAAAGTCAATACCCTTTAAATAAAAAGGGGTCCCACTACTTCAGGTTGTATTGCTTGATTTAGAGGGTTAATGCTGGTAAAAACATGTTGAACATCCTAAAGTGGTGCAAAAAATTATAAAAAAATTTTATGAATTTAAATAACGTTGATATTAGTAAACTTCCTGCCGACGTTCGAAAACAATTTCTACAACTGCAAGTCATGTATGCTGAAAAAAAGATACAGGGCAAAGCAAAAAATGATTTTTTAAGTTTTGTTAAGTGCGTCTGGCCCGAGTTCATTGAAGGAGCGCATCACCGACATATTGCAAAAAAATTTAATGATTTAGCTGATAAAAAAATTAATAGATTAATTGTGAATATGCCACCTCGGCATACTAAATCAGAATTCGCGTCTTACCTTCTGCCAGCCTGGATGGTGGGCCGTAATCCAAAATTAAAGATCATTCAAGTCACGCACACCGGAGAATTGGCCATTCGGTTTGGTCGTAAGGCTAAACATTTAATCGATAGTGAAGAATATTCAAAAATTTTTAAAACTCGATTACAAGAAGACTCACAAGCCGCTGGGAGGTGGGAAACAGCACAAGGCGGCGAATACTTCGCTGCAGGAGTCGGCGGTGCTATCACCGGACGGGGTGCTGACTTATTAATCATTGATGACCCGCATTCTGAACAAGATGCCATGTCGGCAACAGCATTTGAAAATGCGTATGAATGGTACACCTCAGGTCCAAGACAACGTCTGCAACCCGGTGGACAAATTGTATTGGTTATGACGAGATGGAGTAAAAAAGATTTAACAGGAATTTTAATGAAGAATCAAAAAGAAGTAAAAGGCGATCAATGGGACGTGGTCGAGTTTCCAGCCATCATGGACCACGGACCAGTGTGGCCTGAGTATTGGAACACGGCAGAGTTGGAAAAAGTTAAAGCAACTCTACCCGTGGGTAAATGGAATGCACAGTGGATGCAAAAGCCAACGTCTGAAGAAGGTGCACTTATCAAACGAGAGTGGTGGCGTAAATGGGAAAAAGATACTTTACCGGATTTGCATTATGTTATTCAGTCTTATGATACCGCGTTTATGAAAAAAGAAACGGCCGATTTTTCTGCCATTACGACCTGGGGAGTATTTTATCCCGAAGAAGGAAAACCCGCGAACCTGATTCTTTTAGACTGTGTTAAAGATCGTTATGAGTTTCCAGAACTTCGACGTGTGGCGTTGGATCAGTATAAATATTGGAAACCCGAGATGGTGATTATCGAAGCCAAGGCTTCAGGCCTTCCGTTAACCTATGAGCTTCGTCAAATGGATATTCCTGTTCAAACCTTTACACCGAGCCGAGGAAATGATAAGCATGTGAGAGTAAATACATGTGCTCCTCTTTTCGAATCTGGAATGATTTGGGCACCCGAACAGAAGTTTGCAGAAGAGGTAATTGAGGAATGTGCAGCATTCCCGCACGGTGATCATGACGACTTGGTTGATTCGATGACCATGGCTGTGATGCGCTTCAGGCAGGGCGGATTTATTCAGCATCCTGAAGACTATCTTGACGAAAAACAACCGCCTAGGAAAATGGAGTATTACTAATGGCAGGAATAGGCATAGCAAAAAAAGGATTAGGACTTTTAGGTAAGAAGAAAACTCTTACAGTTGATAAAGGAGCTCTTCGTATTAGTGAGATCAATAAAAAATTAAAAAAGACACCTCGTCGTCATCAACAAGATGTTTTTGAAAGTCATATTGATGAAGTTAAAGCTATTTACGATAAAAAAGATAAAAAGCATATTTTTAAGGATTATAAATAATGATATCAAAATTTCAAAAAGTAGTTAATTTTTTATACAGACGCTTTGTTCAAGAGATGGGAAGAGAGCCAGCAACCACTAAAGAGATTATGGACATTCAAGATGAAGCCGTTCGACATTTTAACAAAACGAAAGGCGTTCCTCAGGGAGCACCCAAACCATCTTTTCAAGGGTTTAAACCAACCGTTATTGAAGGGGGTAAATCAAAAGAAGGAATTGGCACATTATTAGAAGATTCACCAGAAGCCATTGCAAAAATGAAAGCTGATAACAAAGCAGCTATTAAACGTTTACAAGAAAAAAAGAAAACCGTAGAAGATTTTAGTGATGACGGTGACTTTGATCCAGGTGGTATGGCATCCGGCGGCACCGCGCGTGTAGGTTATGCCGATGGAACAAGAGAAAAAACTGAAAAAGCCATTCTATCTACTCCTCCAAATGTTGGAGGAATTATAGGGGATATTGGAAGTTTATATGTTCAAGGTCTTCCTAAGTGGCTAATATCAAAACTTATGCAAGGGGGTGTTAGAAGTAATCTTGCTAAAAAATATAACCGACTAGCAAAAGAAAATAGATTAAGAGATGCAAGACAATTGTTAACAGATGACAACCCGTACATGGGAGAAGATCCTTCAATATCTTCTGCTAAAAGAATTATGCGTGAAGTGCCGACTGCTCCTAGCAAAAGCCGCTGGGAAATTAAGCAGTCATTAAATCAAGGCGGCACCGCGCGTGTGGGGTATGCAGGTGGTAGATTAGTATTCGAAGGTCTTAAAAAATTTTTACAAAATAAAAAAACAGTTAGAAAAGCCGTTGATGACATTTTTCCAACGGGAGACTATAAGTATGATGCTGAAATGGCAGCAGAAGCTTTAGTAGAAAACAATCCAAAATTTTTCAAGAATAAACTTTATGATGATCTTTCTGATGCTGACAGAATGGAAGTATATGGCTCAGTCTTATCAGAAGTTCAAAATGATCTAGCTAAAATGCTTCAAACAAGAAGATTATCCAAACCTACAAAAACATTAGAAGGCCTTGAACGTGAAGGAACGATAGATATATCGAATCCAGAAGTTGCGGATGAGTTTTCAAGATTTATGAGAGAGTCTGATCCTAAAGGATATAAAGATCTAGAACAAAAAATTGAATTATCAAATCTTGATATTAAAGGCAAAAAGGGACATGCCTCAGGCGGCAGAGCCGGTAGAGGTTTAAATTATTTACTCGGTGAAGACGATCAAAATGTAAGAATGCCTTCTGGTGGTCTTCCAGGATTATTGGGAGAATAATGAAAATACAAGAATACGCACAAATGATGGGTTGGTTAACAAGACCTCCGCGGCAAGAACCACGGTTCATGGCCCAGGGTGGAAGACTCCAGTATAAACCCGGCGGTATTGTAGAACCGGGTGTCGTGCATTATGGGAAGAAAGATTTTACCAGAAATCCTGCTGGTATAAATCAATATACCGCTGAAATGAAATCGTTAGACGAGATAAAAGCTACGATTGATAAATTTCCTGAATGGACAGCAAAAGATTTTTTAGGAGAAGGAACTTTTAATAAAAAAGGTATTGTTTTAAGTAGAACGGAATTAGAGCGTGCTAAAGAATCTGGTATTGAGCCTCATGTAAAAGGTAAAAGAACTATTAAAGGAACCGGAGCTAGAAATTTAAAGAGAAGAATTACAACAAAAGCGAGATCAAGTGAATCGATGGAAGTTGCTTTAGCTGCTTTAAGAAAATCAGGACTACAGTTTTCTCATTTAGCTTTAGATGAATTAACAAGTTTACAAAATACGGGTTATTTACCAAAAGACATTAACATTAAAAGTTATCATAAATTTGAGAAAAAGGTTGTGGATATAGCAAAACAAATTAAAGAAGCACAAGATAATAAAAAATTCTCTATTCCTGAAAGACGTAATAAAATCGCGGAACTTCAAAAAGAAGACAGAGCTCTTAGAAAACAGTTCCCAGAATATGCAAAGACTAAAGCAAGATTAGTAACTAAGGCAACTTCCCTTGATCCAATCGGAATTATGATTAAGGAAAAATTACCAGATCCAAAAATTGCAATATCTCAAGAACCAGGAACTCAATTAAAAGGCGTAACACCTAAATCTGAGAAAGGGAAAGAAATAATTGAAATGAGTAAGAAGTCTTTAGCTGAACAAATAGCTCAAGGCCCAGATGGCATAAAATTCCTAAATAAACAAGCCGTTGCACAAACCATGTGGAAAGCAATTGGAGATAAGGGGGGAAAAATCTGCAAGGACAAATTTCAAGGTGGTGGAGGAGTTGTTTGTGGATTAAAATTTGCAACTGAAGATCCAGCAGGCTATATGGCTAAAGTTAAAAAGAATAAAGATGCTTTAAATGCTTTTAAGTTAGCATCACAAAGCAAGAGTAAAATGTTAAAATTCGCTCGTGCAGTAGCGAGAGATACTATGAATCCCGTTGGATGGATCGGTGGTGAGTTACTTATTTCAGGAGGTATTACCGCTGCAATGCTAAGTGAAGGCTACACGACAAGAAAATCCATTGATGATGGCCTTGCATGGTTTTTACCTAAAAGTGTTTTAAAATCTAGACTACATGAAATAGAAGATATGGCAAAAAAAGAAGGCGTGGACTTTGAAACGATAATGCCTTTCTTTCAACTTGAGACTATTGCTGAAGAACACGATAAGCATCAAATGTCCTATTTAAAAAACACTGATCCACTTTATGCATTGAGACCACAAGAATTAGAATATTTTTCGAGTAAGTGGTTTGGTAAACCCACAAGTGAACTTAGTCAGGAAGAAAACGTGCACGGTGCTACTGAAGTTCAACAATTTATAGAACGTCTTAAAATGCTGCCTAGTGGAGGTTATCGAGGCCTAAAAGCAGATAGGCCAGAAGCTATTAATGCTAGTATGGCTGGTATGGGTAGTGCGAACAGAAAATATTTGGATATAGTTAAAAACTTACAAGGACCTTTTGAAGAAGGAAGTTATGATTGGGTGCTTCCTGGTGTCTTAAAACAGGAACTAGAAAACATTGCGGACATGTCTCAAACTGAAAAAGCTAAAGCAAACCAACTAAAATCTTTAAAAAAAACATATGATAGAGGTATCGATCTTACTGTGGAAGGAAAAAGATTCATAGATAAGGATGTATCTTTTGAAGACTGGGTTCATAAAAAAGGAAAAGGAGATTTATTCTTTAATGAATTTCAAAGAGGCCCGGACAAAAGAGAATTTTTAACTCATAATTTGTTTAATCCCGTTAAACAAGAACCTTACAAAATGCCTTTTCCAGGAAGAGAATCTATTGATTTTTCGGCAGCACCTTATGCAACAGGTGGCCGTGTTGGTTTGAAAAAAGGAAAAACACCCTATCGTCTATCTCGTAGAGGATTTTTACAATGGCTCGCTGGAATTACCGGTGCTGGAGTTGCAGCAGGAACAGGACTTATAAAATTCGGTAAAGGCGCAAAAACAGTTGCTCCTAAAGTCACGGAAGAAGTGATTAAAAGAGGAGCGGATGGAACACCGATGTATATTGCAGACTTAATCAAAGTGGTCAAAGCTAAAGGTACTAAAGAAATTGTTGAAAATTTTCATCATCCTAAATTTAAATATGATACAGTGTACAGCTATAAAGGTGTTGATGTTGCAGAAGATGCTGGTGGAAATATTAGAATTAAAAGTGATCGTGGAGGAGTGGCTACCGATCCATACACAGGGAAAACTCATGAGGGAATAGCTCAAGAACATCATATGCAAATTGACAGAGGCCAAATGCAAGTGAAAGATGAAGGCTTGGAGACACAAAAATCTTTTCAAGAACCTGATGAATATATAGAAGGAACCGCGCGTCCTGATATGGATGGTAAAATGAAAGATTTTGAGGAAGGTCTTGATGAAGATGTTCACGAGTTCTTTAAAAAGATTGCTGATGAGCCGCTTATTAAAAAAGCATCAGGTGGCCGTGTATCCTATTTTGATGGTGGAATTGTGAGTTTAAAAAAGAAATGGTAAAAGAAAATCCAACCCTTGTAAAACACATGAAACATGTTAAATGGAATGCTATTCCTCCTTTGAAAGGACCTAATCCTCAGGGGTTGATTAAAGATAAAAAACAAGATAAACCAATACAGGAGAAAAAATATGGCAGATATTGATAAAGGTCTCCCTAACGTTAAACGACCCGAAGACGAAGTTGCAGAGGAAGTTAACCTTACGGAAGAAACACCCAAAGGACCAGTAGAAATTACCGAAGACGAAACAGGTGCAACGATTGATTTTGATCCGAACGCCATAACGATGCCAGAAGGTGGAGATCCTTTTGCAAATCTAAACGATTTATTACCCGAAGACATTACAGATAAAATTGGAAATCAATTACAAAACGATTACAGAGAATATAAATTTTCCCGTGGAGATTGGGAAAGAGCTTACATTGTAGGTTTAGATCTTTTAGGATTTAAATACGATAACAGAACTCAACCTTTTCAAGGAGCTAGTGGTGCAACTCACCCAGTGCTTGCTGAAGCCGTTACACAATTTCAAGCTTTAGCTTATAAAGAATTATTACCCGCAGATGGACCAGTAAGAACCATGGTCATGGGTGCGTCAAACCCGATGAAAGAACAACAGTCTCAAAGAGTGAAAAATTTCATGAACTATCAATTGATGGATCAAATGAAAGAATATGAGCCTGAGTTTGATCAAATGTTATTTTATTTACCTTTATCAGGTTCTACATTTAAAAAAGTTTATTATGACGACTTACTGGGACGAGCTGTATCGAAGTTTGTTCCTGCAGATGATCTCGTTGTTCCGTATACGGCTACCTCATTAGACGATGCGGAAGCGGTCATCCATGTATTAAAAATTTCCGAAAATGACTTGCGTAAGCAACAAGTCGCGGGATTTTATTCCGATATTGAACTCACTAAACCTCAAGGTACTATTACTAATGATCTTAAAGAAAAAGAGAGAGAAGTAGAAGGAATTACCAAATCCCAAAGAGTCGAACCTATGTATACCGTTCTAGAATGCCACGTTAATCTAGATCTAGAAGGATTCGAAGATGTTGGTCCCGACGGAGAACCAACCGGAATAAAATTACCTTACATCGTAACCATCGAGGAAGGTAGTAGGAAAGTTTTGTCGATTAGACGAAACTTTGCGCCCAATGATCCAAAAAAACTTAAAATCCAATATTTTGTCCATTTCAAATTTCTGCCTGGACTAGGATTTTATGGTCTTGGACTCATTCACATGATTGGCGGTTTGAGCAGAACTGCAACGGCTGCTCTCCGCCAATTACTAGACGCAGGTACACTATCCAACCTGCCAGCAGGATTTAAACAAAGAGGTGTCAGAGTAAAAGATGATGCCCAAAATATACAACCCGGAGAATTTAAAGATGTAGATACTCCAGGTGGTAATCTAAAAGATGCTTTTGTATTCTTACCTTACAAAGAACCATCGCAAACGTTATTGCAATTGATGGGGATTGTAGTTCAAGCAGGACAGAGATTCGCGTCCATTGCTGACATGCAGGTCGGGGACGGGAACCAGCAGGCCGCTGTTGGTACGACCGTGGCTCTTTTAGAACGTGGTTCAAGAGTAATGTCAGCAATCCATAAACGATTGTACGTTTCCCTTAAACAAGAATTTAAATTACTGGCCAATGTTTTTAAAACCTATCTGCCGCCTGAATATCCTTATGATGTCGTGGGTGCAGCTAGAAATGTTAAACAAACCGATTTTGATGATAGAGTAGATATTTTACCGGTAGCGGATCCTAATATCTTTTCAATGTCTCAAAGAATTTCAATGGCTCAAACTCAATTACAGTTAGCTCAAACGAGTCCACAAATGCATAATATGTATATGGCGTATAGAAATATGTATACAGCGATTGGTGTTAAAGATATTGATAGAATTTTACCACCACCTCCACCGAATCAACCTAAAGATCCCGCGATCGAACACATTGATGCTTTGGGGATGAAACCGTTTCAAGCGTTTCCAGGTCAAGATCATAGAGCTCATGTAACAGCTCACTTATATTTTATGGCAACTAATTTTGTAAGAAATAATCCAAGTGTAACCGCAGCCTTAGAAAAAAATGTTTTAGAACATATTTCTTTAATGGCTCAAGAACAAGTTCAATTAGAATTTCAACAAGAATTTCAAATGTTACCTCAATTACAACAAGCCGCTACTCAGAATCCACAGGTAAGACAACAACTTCAACAAATCTCTCAAAAGATTGAGGCTAGAAAAGCCGTATTGATTGCTGATATGACTGAAGAGTTCATGAAGGAAGAAAAAACAATTACCTCTCAGTTTGATCATGATCCATTACTTAAATTAAAACAAAGAGAAGTGGATCTTAAAGCTATGGAAGAAGAACGTAAAATTAAAGAAGATCAAAACAGAATTAATCTAGATAAAACTAAATTCTTACAAGGACAACAACTGGCTGAACAAAAACTTGAACAAAACGAAGAATTAGCTAATTTAAGAGCAGATACAGCTATTGAAAAATCATTAATATCTGCAGATGTTAAGTTGACTTCAGATAAAATGAAGGCTAAAGATGTTAAAACCTTGAAAGGACCTCGAAGTTAGGGTATAAAAAATTAGGAGAAACATATGGCAAAAGAAAAACAAGCACCATTAGGAAAATCTGTAAAAATCAAAATTCCTTCTCAAAATCTAATCATAGATCCGAGAGGAAAGACGAGTATCAGAGGAAGATCAGCTAGAATTGCTACTGGTGATAAGTGTACTGTAAAAGGCACTGGAGCTGCTAGAAAACAAACCGCAACTTGGTTCTAATATGGCTTGGTTCGGCTTAGCAAAAATTGCACTACAAGCTGGAAGCAAGATATATGCCAATCGTCAGAAGACGAAAATGGCAATGTCAGATGCACAGCTTATGCATGCACAGCGTATGGCCTCGGGTGAGGAATCTTACCAGGGCAAACTTTTAGAAGCCCGGCAAAACGATTACAAGGACGAAATCGTTCTTGCGATATTAACACTCCCGATAATTGTGCTCGCTTGGTCGGTGTGGACAGAGGATCCGGCAGCGATGGAGAAGATAGAAATCTTTTTTGAGTATTTTTCAAATTTGCCAAAATGGTTCACTAATCTTTGGATTTTGGTCGTAGCGAGTGTTTTTGGAATAAAAGGAACGCAGATATTCCGAAACGGTGGAAATAAGAAATAGATTGCGTTAGTTTAATAAATACGATAGGAATTAGATATGAGAAACGATTTCGGAACAAGACCTTACAAATCTAGATTCAATGGCAAAAGAGCTAAGAAATCTATAGGCGGCAAAAGTCAGGGCTATGATGATAGACTTGATGAATCTTTAGGTGCCCGTCATGGACATAAATCACAAAGCTTTAAAGCACGAAGAGATGAATCTAAAGGCGCTGAAAAAGCAGCTGGTCACAGAGCTTATTCTGCTGTTTCAACAATGGATAAAGCGTAAGGTTTAATTATGGTAAGCATACTGGGTGCTATTCTAAAAAGCAAAAAAGTTGCTGGCGCTATTAAGAGTGTTAAACCTGGAACTAAATTTAAAGGTCAACAAACAGTTGGCGAAGTTAAACTTAAAGCTAGTCTCAAGAAACTTAAAGATGTGTCTGAAGACTACAAAGACTCTATAAGAAAATGGGGTAAAACTGTAGATAAGGCAACAGAAACAATAAAAAAAATAAAAAAATGAACCGAAGATTTAGATCACCAAACGCAGGACAAACATCTTTAACTTTACAACATAGTACAAGTCCAGGTTCAGGTTATAAACCTGCTTTAGGTCATAATAGAGATGGTTATCCTACTGGAGGAATTCCTGTTCACGGATATAGATCAGGTGGAAGAGTTGGTCTTAAAAAAGGTGGTTCTGACAAGAATTGGATTCAAAAAGCTACGGCTTCAATCAAAAAACGTAAAACTAAAGGAAAGTGTACACCGATTACAAAAAAAGGTTGCACAGGAAGAGCAAAAGCGTTAGCAAAGACATTTAAGAAGATGGCTGAGAAAAGGAAATCGTAATGGCTGAGAAAAGGAAATCTGTAATGGCTGGACAGGATCACTGGAAAAAAGTAAAAGTAAAGGAGCAAGCTAGACCAAAATCCAAAGAAAACAGAAAAAGAGTTTCTCCTATCCTAAACCGAAAATTTGAATCAAGAGCCAAGGGTGGAAGAGCCGGTTTTCAACATGGTGGACGAACAAATTTATTAGAAGAACTAGGTCGTGTCGAAGGTGAACACTCAAACAGAAATAGAAGAGCTGAAGTATCAAGAATTCATGGTGAATTAAATAAAGGCTACTCTCTTGGTGGAAGAGTTGGTGCAGCTAAAAGAGGATTCAATAAGAAAATTTTAAGAAAAGATTAATGAATATATTAAAAAAATTATGGAACTTCCTATTTGGAAGTAAAGAAGAACCAGTAGTGGAAGCTGCTGCAGAAGAAGAAAAAGAATCAGTTCAACACTGCGGATCTCATTTGAGATTTAGAAAAAATTGCCCTGACTGCTTGAGAGTAGTCGCTGCCCTATAATATGGAACCAGAACAAATCCTTTACAAACTTTTAAGAGCATTAGAGAGACGCGTCAATCAATTGGCCATCTCCGTTACGTCTGGAGGGGTTGACAATATGGAAACGTATAAGTATATAATAGGACAAATTAATGCACTGGAATCAGTGCGTCAGGAAATCTCTAACCTGCAACATGATAAGGAGCTAAATGGAAAATCAGGAACCGTTATCGACCTCAACAAAGGTCTCAAAGATCCACCTACCAAATAAAGAATTAGTAGGAATAAAAAAACCCAAAGAAATTACAAAAGAAACTACAAAATTACCTAAACCTACCGGTTGGAGAATGTTAGTTTTACCTTTCAGAATGAAAGAAAAAACTGATGCAGGAATCTTAATCGGCACAGAAACTATAGATCGGCAACAAGTGGCCTCACAATGCGGAAACGTATTGGCGATGGGAGATGCTTGTTACAAGGATAAAGAGAGATATCCCGGTGGTCCGTGGTGCAAGGTCGGTGATTGGGTGGTCTTTGCACGTTATGCAGGATCACGTATTGAAATCGAAGGAGGAGAGGTTCGTCTTCTTAATGATGACGAAATTTTAGCAACCGTACAGGATCCAACAGATATCCTGCACAAATATTAACCATAGGAGGAAACTATGCCAGAACAAGAAAAAGTAAAAGCCAGTGAAAAACTGGTGGATATAGATACATCCGGTCCGGAAAAAGAGGTAGCAGTAGAAGAAGTTAAGGAAGAAGCTGTTGTCGAAACCAAGGAAGAAACACCACGGATCACGGAGGTTGAAAAAGAAGAACCAAAAAAAGAAGAACCAAAAAAAGAAGAAGATTCTAAATTAGAGGATTACAGTAAAAGCGTTCAATCTCGAATTGCTAAACTCACACGAAAAATGAGAGAAGCAGAACGTAGAGAAGCGGCTGCAACTGAATATGCTTCATCTTTAGAACAAGCAAGAAAATTAGATCAAGATCGATTTAACAAAGTTGATTCTGCTTATACGAAAAAATTTGAGGATAGTATTAAGACCGGAATGGAATCTGCGCAAACAGAGTTAGCGCGTGCCATTGAAGCCGGCGATGCTGCTGCTCAAGTTCAAGCAAATAAAAGAATTGCTTCCCTTGCATTTGATAATGCAAAACTAGAGCAACGAAAAGAAACGGCTTCTCAAGAGAAACCCGTTCAACTTGCGGATGGTGGAAATCTACCGAAAGAGACACCACGATCGCTTCCCGCAGCAGATCCTCAAGCTGAAGATTGGGCTAGTAAAAATACATGGTTTGGTAAAGATAGAGCCATGACTTTTACTGCGTTTGAAATTCATAAGGATTTAGTAGAAAAAGAAGGTTATGATCCTAAGTCCGATGAATATTATGTAGAAATCGATAAACGAATTAAAGTTGACTTTCCGCATAAATTTGGTACTAATGAGAATAACACGTCCAAACCCGTTCAGTCGGTGGCTTCTGCGAATAGAAGCGTAAAACAAGGACGCAAAACTGTGAGACTCACTTCTTCACAGGTGCACATTGCAAAAAAATTAGGAGTGCCACTCGAAGAGTATGCAAAACAATTAAAACTCACGGAAGGAGCATAAGCATATGAAAAAAGACGAAAAAATAACTTCTCGTGCGGCTACGACTCGGACTAAAACTGAACGTCCTAAAGAGTACAAGCCACCATCCTCTCTGGATGCACCAGCACCACCTGACGGTTTTAGACACCGTTGGATTAGAGCTGAATCACAGGGTTTCATCGACGGTAAAAATATTTACGGAAGATTGAGATCTGGATATGAGTTAGTGAGAGCTGACGAATATTCTGATTCAGATTATCCTGTCATTACTGACGGAAAATATGCTGGAGTCATTGGAGTAGGGGGCCTATTGTTGGCTAGGATACCTGAAGAACTCGCGCAGCAAAGAGTTGACTATCAGAAAAAACAAACTGAGGGTCAAGACGAAGCTATAGATAACGACTTACTTAAGGAACAACATAAGAGTATGCCGATCGATGTTGATCGACAATCTCGCGTAACCTTCGGTGGTACAAAGAAGTAATTTTTATTTCTACGGCGCAATGCCTATCATCGATTTTTTAAGTTAATCTGTTTATGGGAAACCATAAACTTTAAGGAGTAATACTATGGCAAATAGAAACACTAGTGGTTTTGGTTTGATTCCTGTTGGTACAATTGGCTCAACGCCAAGTACTCAAGGACAAGGCAAATACTACATAGATGCTGCGTATGACACTGATTTATTTCAAGGCTCTGCAGTGCAGAGTAAAGTGGGATACATCAAGACTGCGCAAGCGGCTATTACCAATACTTGTATTGGTACGTTGAATGGTATCTTTTATAACGCGTCGACGACTTTAAAACCGACGTGGGCTAATTGGTACAATCAACCAATTACTCCAGCAAACTCTGAGGATATCACGGCGTTTGTATTAGACAATCCGTTCCAACTTTTTGTTGGTTCAATTGATGCAGCAGCAGCGCAAGCTGTCTACGGTTATACCATGGGTTTAACTGTAACTGCAGCTGGTTCAGAAATTTCTGGACAGTCTAGTTCAACAATCACAGAGACATCCAAGCATATAGCCAATAATCAGTGGAGACTGTTAAGATCGGCTGAGGACCCTGAGAATAATGAAAACGCAGCATATAGAAGCGTTATCGTTGCTCACAACCTTAACCAATACTTACAAAACATAAGTACCACACCGGCTGGAATAACTTGGCAATAGGAGCATATAGAAATGGCAATATCACGAGCACAGCTAGTTAAAGAACTAGAACCAGGCCTAAATGCACTATTTGGGCTGGAGT
>Ga0080013_1004364_pt1 | contig 13997 bp, 27 predicted proteins | sample ETNvirenome_6_85_FD_69236 | JGI IMG/M metagenome (GOLD analysis project Ga0080013, IMG submission 69236) | Marine viral communities from the Pacific Ocean - ETNP_6_85 (SPADES assembly) (version 2) | ecosystem: Environmental > Aquatic > Marine > Oceanic | place: Pacific Ocean | collected 2013-06-19
TAGCGGTGAAGCGGTTGATCAGGAAAAATAACGCTGCTCCTAGTGCTATACCCAGTAGTAAAAGCATTACCGGGTTTTCGTTTCCTAACTTCTCTATATATCCAGGGCTGTCTGTATCGTCTGTATCATCTGGCATTTCATTCACCTCGCATTATTCATTATTTTTCTTTTAGTAGTTACTGAGGGTTTGCCCATGGTGGCCCTACGCCATCCTTTTTTTGTTCTAATGTACCAATAAGCACCCTTATGATATGTGCCATCTTTTTTTTTCTTTCTTACCATAGAACCGATCTTAGCTATTTTTCCATGTTGCCTTTTGTATTCTTTGCCTATGTGTACCTTGATGCCCTGAAAGGTATTTTCTTTCTTTGCCATTTCTGACTTTTTACGGCCTCCCTTCCATGGTCCAAACTTACCATCTTTTTTTCTGTTAAGTGCTTTCTTTCGTTTTTTAGTCCATTTCCCCACAGTTAACCCTCTGTACTTACTTTCTTTGGTCTTGATAAAAGATAGATCACTATGATGGCAACAACTATTAAACCACCCACTATCCATAAAGTGTAATCGGTTTCTTCTTCTGTGGTATCTTCTTCATCATCTTTAGGCCAATCCACGGTAGGGGTGAAATCACCGTAAGTCTTCTCCCACTCCGGTAAACCCTGTCCTGTTATCCTACCATTTGAAGGGTCGTACATGGGGATAATGCCCCCGGTAGTCCAGAAGTCAAGAGAGGGGTTCCATTCATCCATATTTATTACATTTAAAGTAGTCTGTTCAAAATAAGCCTTCCAATCTGGATACTGGTTTAAATCATTATAATATGTGGTCGGGATCTCATCATAAGAAGCATTTAAAGATAAAACATAAGGTACTAATACGCCCCCATCGGCTAACTGTCCCTGTTTAAAAGTATATGTCTGCCCTGGACCTACGATAATAGTTTTCTTATAATCTGAATCCTCACTTATTGGCTCATCTCCCTCAACGTCAAACCAAAAGTCTTCCATCCACTGTTCAATTATGAGAATTGATTCAAGATAAGGGTTAGTGATAGTTACGATTTTAGATTGTTTCAGATCATCCAACATCTCGAAAAGAGAGCCTTCTATACGAGCCGCCCATACTTCACTTGGCCGGGACCAAACCCACTCCGTAACGTCAGAAAAAATACTGAGGTCTCCGTTTTCTTTAATGAATCTACGAGCAAAACGATACATATGAAGTTTTTTATCAGATACCCACCCTTTATATTTTTCAATATAGGCAATGTCATTATTAAACCATTCTGAATAGGTTCGATCTTCCCTGGATACGATTGATACTGGCATTATTAAACCTCACACTATGATAAACCCTAAAGGGTATAAAAGGAAAAATAAACCAGGGGAAGGGTCACCCCTGGTTTGGAGGGAAGGTTGAGGTGTTTAGCGTTTCCTAGCAGAGACCAAACGGCGAGTGTTAGTAGGTCCAGACCCAGAAATAGTGTTTCTTACAACTTTGCTTTGTGTTTTCACTATTTTAGATGGTGTAACCTGTGCTACCATTGTGTTGGGTCCTACGGGTGCGAGTGGGTTCTGTGCTCCTGCTCCGGGGAAATCGTCCACGGTGGTTATGGTGACAAGCAATACCCCTGCACGTGTAACCGCCGTTCTCATGTTGAACTGTTGTGTGCTAGATGGACCATAAAGGAAACCCGTATACTCACCATTATGGTAAGTCTCATGCACCATACGCATGGTATGCTCCTCGATGCCCTGGGATTTATGGTAAGTGCCACCTAGATACGTCTGAAATGCGTAGGTAGACATATACCTAAGAACCTGGCTGTATTCCAAAGTCATACTCCAATCCTCTTGTATGTACTCCTGAAAAGACGATCTCCACAACATTCTAGTTATGACGGCATCATTCGCATCGAACGGAAACAGGTTGTACCCATCATAAGCCTTATACCAGTCATGCGAGTCATGATCGGATAGCCAATACGCCATTATAACGACCTCCTCCGGGAGGTATGTATTAATGTTGATAACGCCAGTGGTATTGAGGTTATCCGTTAGATCCTGGAACAACAAGTTCCATGGACGGGCATCATTAGACGGTGTATAAACAAAAGTGAAGTCTATAGTTACATTGCTGATCTCGGCTGCCGTGCTAGTGAAGTCTGCTGCACCTACGCAGTAAATCCTATGTTGTCCATAGAAATCCTGGGGTAGGAATATTGGAACCGTATAAACCTGTTCAAGCACTTGGGACGTTGCTGCTGCATCGATCAGGGTAGTATCGCCAATAACAAGACTGTTATTCCAATCGCAGATATATGCCTTGAAAGCTTCCATACTATCGGCTGTCTGTGATCCACCACCCCCACGGATAGCGAACCATTCCACACCCTCGACGGATTCAACAATAAACTCACTGAGTGCCGATTCAAGAAGGGACTCTCCCATATCTACGGATGCGATCTTTGAAGCAGTGGCCCTGATCTTCATTTCAATGGCACATAAAGGATGGCCAGTTATTACATTGATCCTAAGAAACCTGGACTTAACATTTTGTGCGATTGTTAACTGTGTTTGTAACTGAATAGTGTCCTTGTTGTGGTAAACACGCCTCCAGCTATCTATGAGTTCTACATTATCGTTATCAAATCGGCTCATGTTTAAACCTCCGGTGGTCGAAATACTCCGGCACCAAGGCCAACCAAGAAACCAATCAGAAACGAAAAGAGCAGATCTATAAGACCTGTTCCTCCTATTTTAAGGTATTTTTTAAGATAAAGAATACCTACGGCTGACGCAAAATACGCCACACCAATGCCAGTAACGCCCCAACCCTTACCTTGTGCCCAACCCTCTATTTTTTCGATACCTGGTGAATTATAACCAAGGTACACCCCACCACCGAAGGCAAGAAGGGAACCGCCTGACATACCTAATGCTTTTTTTGGTCCTTCAGACATAAAATCATTACTCCTTATGAAGTGATTTATACCCCACAAGGAAACACACCCCCACGGTTTGCCATTCCTCGTGGGGTTAGGAAGTATATATATCTTACAGTTATATATATTTATTTATAGAATTATTTGTTTTTCTTCCATTGTTCATAACATATATAACAAAGTAAATCGTCTTTGCCAGTGGTATAATAGGATTTCTGTATGTCCCTAAACAATGCACCACACTGATCACAGTTCTGTCTCGGTAACCTCTGGGTTGGGTTCGGTAATCGTCCTTTCCTCGGTTGTCTCCTCTTCTGGGGGTTCATATTCTTTATCTTCCTGGCCATCTTCTACCTCCTCTGTGCCTATAGGTGACATTAACACCGCTCTACGGGTGCGTACGTCAAAAAGTATAAAGTGATATTGGTTTTCCGGTTTATGAAGTTCGTCTATATGTTCCATAATCTCCGGTAGGTGATCTTCACAATACCGTTTATCCTGTTTGTTCCATGATAAAGGAAAAATTATCCATTTTGTTGCCGATCCTGCCGGGGTGGCCGGGACCTGTCTGATATGGTGAAAAACACACGCTACAGAATGATAACGCCGGGATCTAACCATGCAATCGTTAAAAAATTGTACGTTAGAATTGAAGTGACTAACCCACATCCCCGTTTCTTCAATAACAAGCAATATATCTTCTTTAAACCCCTGGGATCTATGCGTTTTTAAATCGTCCAAATAAGTATCGTAAAAATCGTCCATACTAAACTTTCGATCCACCTTTACAAAGGCGTGACCTTCCTTCCTAAGCCCTTCTATACTGAAATCCTCTGCTAGTATGGCCTCCGGGTGTGCGTCCTGGGTATCTACCCAAACCGTGTAATCCCACTGTTTAGCCTTGGTCATAGCATCCAGCATAAAACTTTTACCGCTACCTGAGCGACCTATTACGATTAACCTTTCTGTCACCTTACCACCTTATCATAATCATGTTTCCTAACGATCCTCCCAGGGTTCCCCACTACTACCCGGCAAGGTTCTTTAATGTTCTTGGTTACTACCGTGTTGGCTCCTATGATGGTGTAAGGGGCTATATAGTCAACCTGGGGGAGTATAACCGCCCCCTCACATATCCAAGTATGGTGCCCGATAAATAGTTCATTGGCTCCCCACACTGCTCGTAATCCCAAATTCATTTTATAAACTCTAGTCTGATATTCTAAATTATGGATGTGATAATGTCCATGGATCTTAACTCCTGCACATATACACACCCACGGTTTAATTATTACCTTCCGGTTATGATCTATAAAGGCTGTTGGGTCTACATGAGCCGTTTTATTCATCCTGGGGAGTGTCTTCCTCAAATGTGGGTGTGGCTGTTCCATCTGCCTCACCATCCTTTTTCTTAAAAAATTTATTCTTAACTAATCCCCATATCTCCGGTAGGAAACACAGTATTGCTATCACTGCCAGTAACGTAATAGGCGATATTTTATAGGGTTCCAGTTCTGAATGGTCAATATCAATATTCAAACATAATACGGCTGCCTGTCCTAACAAAGATGTTTTTTCCTTCCAGGTGATTGGCTCGTTGTTTTCGGTGTCCATGAGATAGGCGATCTGTTTAAGTGCCATCGCTAACGCCTCACCTATTAACTGGCTAGTCTGTGGATGCGTTATAGGTGGTTCATCTGTAGTAGGTACCTTCTTAATCTCTTCCTCTACGGCCTCGGTAAGAGGCTTTTCAAGAGTAGTGATTATATCCTCATCGGCCTCTCTCTTTGATTTCACTAAATCCCAAAAGGACCCCCCCCCCTCTGTCTTTTTCTTAGGTGAATTAGAAGGCTCCTGTTTAGCCGTTCCCTTCTGAGATACGATATTTTTTGGTATAACCCTTACCCGTTTACCGCACTGTGGGCATTTACCTTGACCATCTTTTTTTGCCTTGCTTTCAAATATGTGCCCTTCCGCACATTTAAGCGATCTTTTCAAGTTTGCTCACCCGGTCCTCTAGTTCCTGGATACGATCATAAAGCATTTCAATGCCTTTTTTAAAATCTTGAAAATCGGACATTCCCCGTTTACCTTCCTCGATCAATGCGTTAAAGTCCACTCCTTTAGGTAGAAATGGACTTAACATTTTTCCCATTATGCCTATCTTCTGTTCCTGTTCCTCGGTTATTTCGTTCATAGTTTAGCCTCTGTATATCTCATGTCACGTTTATATTGTTCTAGTGCCCTTTCTTGTTGTAGATCGTGATGGATCCCCCTCGATAATTGTGAATCATGGAAACGATATAAATATAATGGTAAACTCACTTTCCTTATGGTGTAACCCTGCTTAAAAAAGTGTTCTTGAAAGGTTCCATCTATAGCGTGTTCAAGGTCCTCGTTAAATCTATGGGTCTGTATGAGTTTTGTATCGTATACCGGGGAGGAAGCAGCAGCCCAATTTTCCCTTTTTAACTGTCCGTTGATTTTTGTTTCCCTCATACAATCGGTTCCAGTTCCTAAAATCTTTTCATCCTCTTCCGTCCGGTTCCATGCCTGAATACAAGATTGTAAAAATTGGGGGTGTATCTCATCATCGCACCCGATCCAAAAAATATATTTTGTCTTACAGTTATTTAAAGTTTCGTTCATTATCCACCCTGCCGTTTTATGGGCCTTACGGGTACAATCGTAAGCCTCACAGTTCCAACGCCGGGAAATAACCTTTATAGCCTGGTTGATCCTGGGTGAAGGTGATCCATCATTCCATATCTGAATTATGAAAGGGTACGCCGGGTATTGTCTAGCGCAGGATTCAACGCAGCTATGTAACCATTTTAACCTTTGAGAATCGTTCGTTTTGTCCGTAGGGGTGATGAACACCGGAACCACTATTGTGACGGCGTTTAATAAATCCATGTGACTAGAGATATATTTTATAGTTATTTATAAGTTTCTGCCTATGATTTATTAATTGATACACACTTAAACCCCCTCAACGGTGCAATTACCAAAATCATTATAGTATTCTGTTATACTATAATGGCCTATTGTGACGTGCGAGAAAAAAGTATCATAAAGTTCTTGCTGTGTTTCCTATGTTGTATCGTATGATGTAACAAGATCCACTAAGAATAATATATACTAACCCCCTCCCACGTTCACAGCTAACGGTTAATTACCAGGATCATAAATATACAGGTAATCAACCCGGTCTAATCATTGGCCGAAGGCCCTTCTTAGTGCCTTCTTGATTAGCCCTCTTAGCTGCTCACTCCCCCTAGTTCCTGTCTCGCCCCTGAGAGGGTTCCATAATCAATAAGTCTCCTGGCTTAACTACTTATCTATTGGAAGGTTAATTTAATAGTTAAGGGTTAACCTTAACAAAATAAATACTTACCGTTAATAGACTTGTATTAGTTAAGGGTTACCCTTAACTATTATAGATAACGTAAGTATAATAAATTATATATATTATATGTGTATTTTTGTAATTGTACCGGGAGTTACCACCCCTTAACGTCAGCCACTGACGGGGGGCCTTAGTGGCCCCGGTACACTTTACGGTAAACATAGAGGTGAAAAAACAATGAAGAGGACGGCATACAGGAACATAAGGCAGGTAGGCGATTCGTTAATGATCGTGTTACCTGCGGACATCAGGGAACCCTCAGGAATGAAGGTTACGGATTTAGTCAAAATGGTAGTAAACACTACAACGGGCTTAATCACGTTAAAGAGGAAGGAGGGTTAAATAATGGAAATCACGCTAAAAGGCGAAGGAATAGACGATCTACGATCCAAGTGTATGCACTTCTTGGACCGTACCTTATCACTGGACGATTGGCGTAAAAAGAGGGGGCACCCACCGTATAAAATACCGATAGAGGAAAAGATGAGGATCACAGAGAAGAACATAAAAACCTTTAACAAGGTACTTAATAAGGAGATAAACGAACCACTTCCAAGTACCTTCGACACTAGACCTATACCGAATGTAGAGGAAGGCGCAGTATCGTTATCTCCTAGAACATTGGGCGACATAGCGGAAGAGTTACCCTATCCAGCTAAATCTATTATACCTGTCGGTGATAAGTGGATCATTACACTCCCCTACCTGGAGGTTAAACAACACTTCAATGAAATGGTATCAGCGTGTAGGAGACTAGGGGCAAAGTTCAACGGTGATACTAAGAACTGGGAGTTAGTGAAACAATGAGCGATACAGAAGAACTAATAAAATCAATAGAGTATCTTGAATCTCTACCGGACAACCGGGAAAAACAAGTTATACTTGATCTAATTGATCTTGTAGAGAAACACGGGGATGAAGCAGATAGATTAAGGCAAATATATGAACCTAAGAAGATAAAGCCAGTGGTTTATAATGCTTCACATGAGGACCGTTATGCGTGTGCAAAGGTGTTATTTTATTTGGGATTATCCATTGAGGAAGTAAACGACATATTTGCCAGAGGAACGGATTATGATTCTGAATTGGCCTTGTTCCAGCTAGAACACATCCGTAAAGATGTTTTGGGGGTTAGAGAGTGAAAGCTAAATGTTCCGACTGTGGATCCGTGTTTGAGGCAACGGGGGGTTTTGCTCTCAATATATTGTTGGGTGGTGTGGAATGTAGTGAATGTCATGGTAATGTTAATCAAATATACGCTTCGTTAAAAGATCTGGATCGGTGTAAACGTGGATAAAGAAGCAAAGTATAAGTGTAGTGGTTGCAATATGAAATGTACGTTTCAAACAACTACTAACGATCCCGAATCAATAAATGGACTTTTAAAGAAATTGTGTCCAATAACTAAATGGGAGTTACTAAAATGTTAGACGATGAAACGATTTTATCCGAACCTCGTACGGTGATTCTAGGGAGCCTAATAGATAACCTATCTACTATTATCCACTACTGTGAGTTATATGATTGTATCAACGCCATATTGAGCCTTAAGGATGCCCAGAAATTCTTAATAGAGGATCTAATAGCATTTGAGGAGATGGACTGTAAAGAAAATCCCTGCGATATTCGGGGTATTTTTTGTACTTCCGATTGTGAGCATCGGATTGGAAACCTATGTACTAGCACTGACGTAATGGAATGTCCCAGGATCAATAACGAAGGGGAGTATGTGGAATGAATAAGACAGAAACACTTGAAGCCATACTTCTTTATATGTCCATGAATATGGATTTCTGTTATAATGAAGAAGATGGTAAAAGGAAGGATGTATTATCTACTTTAAGGCATAATGAAATCGGATATGGTTATGTTATAGGTTTCATAGATGGATTGATTAAAGGAATTGATAAGGAACAGGAGCCAAACTAAGTATATAAGATTATGGTAAGATTGGAGGTTATCGAAACTACCAAGATACCCATAAGGTGTAATGGGGACGTTATGATCACGGATAAATAAGGAGGTTTGAGGACTATGATGCAGGAGACAATTGGAAACGAAGAACCAAAGGTATGTTATTCTTACGGACCTTACAACCATATAAAAGGATCTAAACAATGGGTTAGGTTATCACAGGGTTGCCCTCATAACTGCCCCTGGTGTTACGAGCCTAGAAACATGGAAGTATTTAGGATCCCTAAGTTAGAACGTAAGGACATAGGCATAATTGATATGAACCTTTTAGCTAAACCAGAAGCATTAGACATGATCAAATCACTACCTAAGAAGGGGTATAAGTATGAATTTGTTTGTGGTATTGACTACAGGTTCCTTACCCCTGAGATAGCAGAGGAGATGAAGAAACACCACTTCCACCGGATAAGGATAGCATGGGATTGGTACTACAAGGACCAGAGGAAGATAAGGAAAGCACTGGATCTACTTCACAGTGTAGGGTATAAGTACAATGATATGATGGTATTTATGATCTGCAACCATTGTATAAGCTTTGAGGAGAACATGAAGAAATTGGATCTGTGTAAGGTTTGGAATGTTAAGGTGTGTGATTGTTACTACGATAATCAAACTAAGATATTCTCCACCTACGTACCTAACACATGGACCACTGAACAGGCTCAATCATTCCGAAGGAAAGTAAGAAAGCATAATCAGTTAGTTAACTTTAGAATTGATCCACAGGTGTCTGAATGATACCCCACTGTGAGATACATCATAAAGCCCTCGTAAGGACGTACATCATGAAGGATGGTCGTAAGGTAGGCGTAGGGTGGTACTGTGACCTGTGTTCGTTAAAACGGGTACAGTGTCCACACTGTAGGAAGAAGTTTGAGGTGTAAGTATGTGTCACACTATATTTAACTGTATGAAATGTTCATACTGTCGTATTGGAACAATAAACAAACGTCCTTTATACCCCGGATATTCCCCATCATGGAAAGGTTGGAAGTACATGGTGTGTAAAAAATACGATAGATACATATGTAAATGGCCTGCTGGTGGGTGTGAACACCACACGGAAGAGGAGCTACCTAAGAGGAGAAGATTATAATGATAGACTTACTCTATACCTTCCCATTAGAAGCCTTTCTAATGTCCTGTACGGATGACTACCAGGAGGCACTTAGACACCAGTACAGGCGTAAACCCTGGACTCCCGAGGAAGGTGAGAGTACGTTCTGGGATGACTTTAATAATTACATAAGACAGATAAACGGAGGTAGATGGATATGACAATACAAGAGATGTTTGCGTATTACTACGCTGTACAAGAGATGTTTGCGTATTACTACGCTGGACGGCTTTACTTCGGAAATGTGTGTTACCCCTGCAATAATGGGGTGTGGAGGCGAGAACGTGACAAGCCATAAAAAAGAATTAGATGAATTATTCAAATACATACAAATCATTCATAAAAACGTAGACAATTTAGGAGATAAAGAACATCGTGATGCTTTCTATATGATTGTTGGCTATGTTCAACAACTCCAGTATCAACTTAGTAAAACTAATGAGGCGAAACTATGAGCCAATACAAATATATTCCATGCCCTCTCTATAAGCTATCTGACAGGCTTGCAAGCCTCTCAGAGGACGGTTACACGATCATAGGGGTACGGGAGACCTCTGAATATCACGCTAACATATTAGTTAAGAGGGGTTAGTATGAGTGGAACTTATGAGATATATGATTGTGAACATTGTCATTCTTTAATAGGAGGGTGGGACTACTACGAAACACCTTTACGGTGTAATGTATGCGGTAAGAAAACAGAGTGGGGTTCTAAAGGAACTTAGCCTTAAACCATTTATCTGCGTACTTCTTACCGTGTTTTTTCTTTACTTGTTTATACTGGTCTATCTGATACTTCCAAAAGTATTTCGCCGTAATCGGCGGTAGTTTCTTTATCTTACTCATAACAACCAACGTCCTGCTTATGGTTCTGGGCCAATTATATCATTATCGTACTCTGATAGGTACCGTTCTACAACGTGCACCCGTACGGATATACTAGCCGGACTGAGTAAGTTATCGTTAGTTACTCGTATAAGTATATTCTCAATACTAAGGATTTCGGATCCTATTACCCACCCTGCACGGTCCTCGTATTTTCCTGATGCTCCTACAACGCCCCTACTAAGTGCAGTGGCTCCTAACACGGTATAAGTACCACCCGTTAACCCACTAGCGAACCTGGCAGGTGTGGGGGTCCCTAGGCGGTTTACTGCTACGGGGGTGATAGGTGTACCACTCGCTACTACCGTGCTAGTCTGATAGATCATAAATGAGGTATCTGTTAAATTAGAACAGATCTCAATATATGTTATTTCCATAGTATTATAATCCACGCTCGAACTGGAGGCTACCGTTAAAACTAGATCCCCCTCGCTGTTAGTAGCTGCGGTTATAGCTGCCGATATTTCATATGCCATATTGTTTCTATAACGACCCTGACGCTTCTGTACCATGTTGCCCCATGCGGTTTGGGTGACTGCCTCTCCTATTTTCATTTAATCCCACTCCTCTATACTGACCTCTTTAACGTGAACACTCGCACCCGTTCCAAACTCGATCCAGAATTCTCTCTTGACTTCTGATCCATGATAGATATTAGAAAAATTCTCAAACTCTTTTCCATCTAAAGGAAAGTACATTCTGATGTGTGGCGATAGTAGGGAGTTCTTACCCACTCTAAGGGTCGCTGTGGTAGCTGCTCCCTCTACATCCAACAGGGTCACCCTACACCGTTTCTTAGTCCATGATAAGTGAAAGGTGTTAGTAGCGGGATCTCTACCCGAAAGGGTCATTCCAAATTCATTCGCAGGTATTCGTAACCTGGGGTTATATAGTGGTTGTGCGGTATCTCTTACCAAGTTAATCACTCCCTGGAGTAGCTAACGATCTAAATATTAACGTAAACATTATCAAAAGTAGTACAACGATTACCCAGTTATATTTTTTCTTATTCTTCTTACCGCCGTCTCCACCGTCTCCACCATCATCGCCATCATCGCCATCCTCGTCACCATCACCTTTTGATTCCTTTTTCTTTTTCTCTTCCTCTTTCTTTTTCTCTCGCTCATCTAGTATTTTCTGTTGTTCGGCTGCCTGTCGTTGGCGTTCCTCTTCCTCTAATCGTAATCGTTCTTCTAAGGCTTCCTGAACCTCGTCTACAGATAAAACTTCAAAGACCACCGTGACAGGTGTCTTATAATATTCGATCCTCTGCCTGTAGGTTCTATTAGGGGGTGTACCCGGATAAGTCCATTGAAGTTCTATGGCACCTGTTCTATTAAACCATGCTTTGCCGTTTCCGTCTGTTATGGCAAAAGCACCCTGTACAAACTCTTGGTAACCCGGCTCTACATTTACTTTGATCCCTGGTATGGCTTTGCCATCACTACCAACAACTTGTAGTATTGCCCATGATTCTACTTCACCCCCCGGTGCTCCAACTATAACTTCATACAACCAAGAATTATTAACGGGTGCGTCAAGTGTAACGTCAGAATCGTCAACTATGTTTACGGGATCATAAACATCTACAATCTTTAATACAACTACGTTGACCGTCTTACCCTCTGCGATCTCTCCTTGTTTCTTGCACCATGCCTTACCGCTTTTATCTACGTTGACGGTTCTTACAAACCCTGATCCCGTTGAAAATCTAACCTGTCCCATAATAGGGGTACCGTTTGCCCATTTTGGCATAACTACTAACCATTGATCAGCCATTAATTTCACTTCCTTATAAACATGAAATATATTGATAATACAGAGATTCCGATACCTATGATTGCCAGGATCAGATTAGTGTTAGCCTGTTCTTGTAATATAGCTTTATCCTCTTCCCTGAATCGTTCACTTAACTTCCTCTGGGATTCAAATTCCTTTGTCTGTCTGTACCCCTGGTACATTTGATAACCAGTACCGATTACGATGGCACTACCCACCGCCACTGTGCCTATAGTCGCCCATGTGGCAGCCGTTAACCCTAATAATACCACTGGCATTATTTATCCCCCCTGAAAAATAATAACCAAACTATTATTCCGATAAAAATGGATGTGAGTAATAATGTTAAAGGGTCCTCCGTTACTGCCTTGAATACATCCCCCGGTTTCCATTCGTTAACCTCTTTTCTGATCCTGAGTATCACAAACACACCCGTTAACCCTGCGGTGATATATAAGGCTCCCTTAACGCCTATGCCCTTAGCTACGTTCCTAGTGCCTTCGCCTATAGACTTACCTGCCTTAAACGTCTTAGTAGTCTTAAACCCTGTCCTGGCCTTCTGTCGGGTCCTAATATTGGACATAAACTTTTTAGTGTTCTTTCTAAGGTTCTTTAATGCCTTAGATTTACCGGGTGCTTTACCCTTAAGTGCGTTGGGGGTTGGTCTAGGGTCTCCCCCTTTCACGTTAAAACGTACCATGTAGTCTCACTTCTTAGCGGTGAAGCGGTTGATCAGGAAAAATAACGCTGCTCCTAGTGCTATACCCAGTAGTAAAAGCATTACCGGGTTTTCGTTTCCTAACTTCTCTATATATCCGGGGCTGTCTGTATCATCTGGCATTTCATTCACCTGTACTTACTTTCTTTGGTCTTGATAAAAGATAGATCGCTATGATGGCAACAACTATTAAACCACCCACTATCCATAAAGTGTAATCGGTTTCTTCCTCGTCTCCCCCTCCACCGTCTCCCGGATCAGGTCGTTCAGCATATGGAATATAAGGATATTCTGTTTCGTAATCCTCAACACCTTGGCCAGTTAACTGTCCGGTTTTTGGATCATAAATAGGACCGTCTGGAGACCAAAAATCTTGTATCGGGGACCATTCATCCTCATTAACTACTTTTAATGCCGTCTCATTTATGTATGCTTTCCAATCGGGGTAATCTGTCAAAGCCTTTAATAATTCTTCTGGAACTTCTGATAAAAGAGAATTGAGCGATATGAAAAAGGGTACTACCAATTTATCAGTTAATCCGCCAGTGAGTATCGTTTCCTTTTTAATGGTTAATGTCTGACGAGGGCCAATGACATAATCCCTTTCAAAATAAGCGTCCTCGTCCAGTGGTTCATCACTCTCAACGTCCCATAAAGCTGCCTCATGCCAAAACCCAATAACCATTAACGATTGATAATAAGGGTTGGTGATTGTTATTTTATCGTCCTCGCCAGGATCAAACCTACCCGCCCAATAGTTATCTTTTGTAAAAGTCCACTTCTCTATCCCAGTAATATATTTTAATTCATCCTGTGCCTTAATTATCCTTCGTGCAAACTCCCATATATGATTATCAGGGTTATTATTATTGTACTTATCCGGTGCATATCCCCAATCATCATAACACTGGATAATTCGTTGTTCTTTCGTGACTGTCATATCTACACCTCACACTATGATAAACCCTAAAGGGTATAAAAGGAAAAATAAACCAGGGGAAGGGTCACCCCTGGTTTGGAGGGAAGGTATGAGGTGTTTAGCGTTTCCTAGCAGAGACCAAGCGGCGGGTGTTAGTAGGTCCAGACCCAGAAATAGTGTTTCTTACAACTTTGCTTTGTGTTTTCACTATTTTAGATGGTGTAACCTGTGCTACCATTGTGTTGGGTCCTA
>Ga0080013_1004366_pt1 | contig 13994 bp, 14 predicted proteins | sample ETNvirenome_6_85_FD_69236 | JGI IMG/M metagenome (GOLD analysis project Ga0080013, IMG submission 69236) | Marine viral communities from the Pacific Ocean - ETNP_6_85 (SPADES assembly) (version 2) | ecosystem: Environmental > Aquatic > Marine > Oceanic | place: Pacific Ocean | collected 2013-06-19
CTGATCCACCCAGATACTATAAAGCTAATGATCCTTATTACTACGAAATTGATAATATTCCATTAAAGCAGTTGCATGAAAACTGTCTTTGGTTGCGAGATCAAATGTCGGGGGGTGCTTTTGAAGTTTCTGGAGTAGAAACAAGGCAGATCACAGACCTTAAACCTTCTGTATCCGAAAACGATAGACTTGTTAGAGTTAGTCCTGGTAAGTTTATAGGTAGAGTTAATAGTGTTAGTATTATTGGAGAAGGTGGGGATAACATTGGAACAATTGCTATTCCAGAGTACTCTGTTGACATCAGTAGAGAGACAGTGTACCTTCCCCACCTAACAAAAATTGAAGACGGGGCTTGGAGGGCTTTAGTTGGAGCTAGTATAGATGAGTATGTTGGAGGGGTTGGATCTAATGGATTATTTGCACATTACCAACATCATCAAGTCTTTAAACGGACGGGCGAAGGTTACAAATATCAGTGGGCTGCTGGGGGAGATACTTGGACAAATGATGGCCCAATAGAGCTTGATAGCCTAGCAAAAATACAAACAGCAGTTTGGAGGCAGCTAAGTGGGCTTACGGGTGGTGAGAATACTGAGTACATGTCAGATGCTAGGTTACTAGCCACAGACTTCTGTAGGAAATGGGGGGGTGTGTTTAGAACTTCTGTAGTTTCTGTTGAGGACACGTTAGCTATCCAGGTCCCCGAGTGGTCTGATGAAGATTTTACAGACAATCATTCTGTATTTGATCCCCAGGTTCGTATTGATTTAGTTTTTGTTTATACTAAGCCTATAGACAGCACTTCTGATGATATGGTTACAGAAAGAGAGGGAGACGCATTAAGAACTATTACGGGCCCAGCTTTAGGTCTTGTCAAAGGTGCTGGAGGTATTTTATCTGCAAAAAATAATGCTCTTGACATTACTTCAGATCCTGGTCTTATAGGAGGTGAGGGCTGGGTTACTCAGGAGAATGATGCTGCTAAGTGGTATGACACTTCTGGAGGAACTGCCGCAGGGGTATCAATAAACTCTCCTTTATCAAACCAAACTGCTACGACAAATTACCCTATAGAAAAAGCTCCTACATACAGCTTCCCTTCCCCTGATGATCTTATGAACTTAGCTCCTGTTATTTGTGATACTTATTTGGGATCTAATTTTGCTGGAGTTGGGCAGTCGGTTCTGCCTCTTTGTTATGTTATTGTAAAGAAGGACCAAGCCTTTATTTCTGATGCTGATATAATTGACATCCGACCTTTCCTTAGAACTACTGAGTTAACTTACAATGAACGGGCAGGAGTAGGGGGAGCTAACCCACCACTATCTCTTGCAAACCCTGCAGTAGGGAAGACTGAATTATATGAGGCAGTAGAGACGGTAAGAAACTATGTAGTACAAGAGTACGGCTTAGGTGAGGGTGGAACGGGAGATGGTGGAACTACTACTGCTGCTCCTAACCCAGAAGTGGCTTTTGTTATTGAAGACCCTACGATTGGAGATGGCAACTCAGATTCTGCGTTAATAGTACAGTCCGAAACTCTCTGGCAAAAGCTGAAGTTCTATGGACTTCAATACAACAACAATGCCATTCCTGTTGGCGAGGCAGGTGAGGGGAATCCTGTTTTTGAAGTAGTCGTGGATGGGGAAGACCAGTTCGAAGTTCTCAGCGGAGGGCAATATCGAGTAATGGTAGATCTAAATGTTACCAACTGGACTTGGCGTGACGGCACTATAGACCGCCCAGGTTTCTGGACCGAGCAGTTCATGAACGGGGCTTATCTGAAGATCATGACGGGTGCTTTACCTGGGAGTTTTATACCTGCACTCCCTGCAACCATGCCCACCCAACACGCTCATTACTCTTTGCAGTGGAACCTTATCGCAATGGGGTTAGGGTATAATGATACGGCAGTGGACCTCAAGGCTTTTCAGGATCGTCTTTTGCCCTACCACATGTCAGACACCTTTTATCTTAACTTTGAGGGTGCAGGCGTGGATTTTAACATATACCATATTATCAGACCTGACGTACCCATCACCCTTGGGGGAGCAGGGGGTCCAGACGAGACTGGTCAGTACTTGGGCACAGGAGGGTGGCCTGTCGGCTCTGCCAATGGGTCAAGGGCGAAGGTCTGGGGGACCGTAAGGCTAGAAAGAATTGGGCCTTATGATGCCAACCTAGCATTTGATTAACCTGGGTGTAACTTATGGTCTCTATATCTATTAAAGACCTCCAGGATCCTGCGGGACAAATGGAGTTTTATCCTGAAGAGAAGATCGGAACTCTTTATGATACTGAAGTATTTCCTTTACCAGAGGCGGGAGCCAGCCAAACAATAAATAAAGATCCAGCGATACCTATTATTACTCTCCCTTCGGAGATTGTATTAGGAGTTGGCCCCTCAGAGCCTAATAGAAATTTTGTAACTTTTGAAATTCCGTATACTGAGTTTACGCTATTTCCCCTTCCTGCGTATACTACACGGCATATTAGTGTTTTGGAGAATAGAACAAAAGCCTTTCCTATATCAGAAATTAATGTTACTGTTGTCGGGGAGTCCTTAAATACTATACCTCAGGGGAATCCGAAAGTAACGCTCAAAAACTTGGACTACTCCTCTGGTACTATCCCCACTTTTGAAATAAAAGTTCCCGCCTCTTCAAGTTCTTTAAAGTACTACGAAGATTCTCCTACAGGGAGTCTTACAGGAACTTTTGATATTCTCTACCTAGCAAGCGATGTGTCCTCTGATGGGTACAGTTTTGAAGTGTTTAGGCAAAATTACTATTTTAGGATACCTTTAACGCTTAAGAGGAAGACGGCATGAGAAAATACAACGAAATTGTCCACGCATCTAATCCTGCCCGATACGAGATCACTCCTTTGGGGGGTGGAAAGGTGTCAGTTTATAATAAATCAACAAGAACCACCACCATACAGTCGGAGAATTACCCCCTGCTTAAAGGTTCTACCGTCAAAAACACCCCCCTAACTAAAGGGGTAAGAAATACCTACGCTTCTGCGGCAAAAAGTTACCAGCATTTAGAAAAAAGACCAACTCCGTCTGCTGATGTCATTGAGATGCTAGAGAGAACTGAGTACTCTAATGGGCTGAAAAGTAACCAATACTCCTTCTTTGATACCTTTTCGGTAGCCCCTACACTATGGGTATCCCCTGCGAACACAATGAACGCTGAGGGATCACCGAATCCAGGACAACTCAGCTTGTTTAATGATAAGGTAGACTTTACAGTAGGGAGTATACAGAGAATTAATAAGCGGTCTGTAGAGTATAACGATTTTGTTTATAATGCTATAAGTAGGGATAAGATTAAAAGCAGTATGCACCCTTCCGTTAGATCTTCTCTACTCCGAAAGTACAATTTAGATGGATCTCTCTTCATTGATACCGTTAGTGATGCTGTAAAAACTGCTTTGATAGCCGACGAAGACAATTACTTTTCTAGATCAGACATAGATATGATTGGAGGTAAGTGGAACTTCCACACAGAGGTAGTTCCACTTAGTAATATTCCTGAAAACAACTACCTCAAAGTTACCGAGATAATATCAGACAAGACTCACAGCCTCGTGCCCAAAGACTATGACGATATAAACAAAAACAGACTGTTGAATTGGACAGTTCTTGCTGAAGACGCAGAAAAATATATAGTATTAAAAACTTCAGACCTGACATCTGCTCAAGTATTCTTACCTAATAGTGAAGTAATCAATGTTTATGATTCTACTGGGGGATCCCATTCTCTAGAGATGCAAGACGGTAACTATTTTGCTGCAAACCCTGTAGTGGGGGACTCACGCTTAACTGTCTTTGCAGCGAATGATACGAAGACTTTAAGACCTAAAGAGCTAGCTCAGTGCTCCAGGTTATTGGGGGAAAGATACACGCCTCAGCTAACCTGCACATCCTTAGAGTCTGATTTATTAGAACTTAATGTAGACGTTACTGGAACAAGAAAAGATTACTATTTCTTAAAAGCGGATAAGGGTACTATCTCTGACGAGGTACCAGATAATCCTTTGTTTAGGAAGACAACGGCAGAGTATGATTATATCACAGATACTGATGCTATGTCTAGTTATATAAAGCATAGAGCCTTCCCTAATTTTATTGTTTATTTGCGTAGTGATGATATAATATTCAATTATTTAGAAAAAACGCAGAAGGCAAAGTTATCATTTAACGACCCGTCTATAACGTCTTACTTAGATCCAGGAAAGATAAAAGATATTGCTCGTAGATTTCCGTGGTATGTTATTATTATCCCCACTGATATTACGGCAAACATACCAACACAGGCTCGGTCTGTGCTAAAAGATTTTTCCACTAGAACAATCAGTTTAGAGCCTGCTCCGAAAGTTACTGACTCCACTTACTCTCCTAAGTTTTTGTCAGAGAATGTTACTACCACTGGATCAATTAACTATGATACAGACACAGAAGATAGAGAGTATGGACTAGCCTTTAGCTTGTTAACTACTACTACAAGCGGAGTTAAGTACCGAACAGGTAGCGAGGTTATCCCTAGAAAACTTCATCCCACAAACAAAGTTTTGCAAAAAATAAAAGAGATTAAAGATTCCTACTCCTTGACAGAGAGTGCCTCTATATCCTTCTATGATCTTTATACTAGATTGAAGCCAAAAGATTTTAGGTCTTTGCTTAGGGATAACGATTTAGGTGTTGGGCTTTTACGGAAGTTAAGGATTAACAAAGTAGCTGAAACTGCTAGTATTAATAAAGATAACTTTGTGTCTCTGAAGGATATACCCAAGGTAGGCAACGAGGGAGAGATAACAGGACCCCTTCTGGATACGTCCACAATGCCACAGGTGTTCAGCAAAATGGCGACCGCAGGAGCATCCACCCGTGGTAGTTTAGTTACGGGGGGTGGCGCAACCCCAACTCCATCTCCCACTCCATCTCCCACTCCATCACCTGCGCCTTCACCTATAACCCCAACCCCATATTGACATGCCAGGAATAGAAAGACAAGGAGACAATGCAACCTGCACCCCACCACACGCCAATACAGGAAGCTCTACAGTTCTTGCAAACGATGCGGGTGTTACACGGACTCGTGTGGATACCGCAGGGGGTTTGATTATAGGTCCAGGTAGTCAGTCAGTTTTTGTAGAAGATTATATGGTTTCCCTTCCTGGGGATGTGATTTTGCCTCATGCTTGTTGTGGCGCTCCAGGCTGCGGCTCCCATTGTGCAGCTACTACTACTTCCGAGAGTCCTGATGTTATTTGTGGTACGGGGTTTGCAGTTGGATCTCCTCCTGGGCTTCCAGGAGGGGCAGAAGCGGGAGGTGATGATCCAGACTCCCTTCTTGTTGAAGCTCCAGATATCGTCCTACTCTCCGTAGATATTAGCTCTGATTCAGAGGCTGCTAATTCTACTATTTGCTGCTTGGAGATTCCAGATTGTGATTGCCCAGCGAGTCCTTTATGCGCGGCGACTCCCCCTTGTGTTCCTATCTTTTATGGTGGACCTCCCCCAGAGCTAACCTATTCATTAAAAAACATGTCTAATTTTGATTCGCCCCCTTTTACGGTAGGTATATTCAGAACTCCTAATTTAGAGAATGGCTTTGTGGATGATTGGTCTGGCCCCTTCCTATTAACAGATGAAGGCGTCTCATCTCTTAATGATCTGTATCCTGGGGGGGTTACCATGATTGGGAGCATTGTGGTGTCTGGTGCTGAGGGGGTAGGCATGTTTGCAGGAGAGACCCTAACAAACAGTTTCACAATCGACATAGGGGATCAGGGTATTTTTTGGTCAAACTTACTAGACTCTTCTTGGTACGCTGTATACCCCGATATTCATGGGGACGCACATGAGACGGATGAAGATCAGACTGTGAATGCGGTATCCTTTACGGTAACGTAAGTATGTTTTTAATCATGCAAAAACAAAAAAAATTACCAAAAATTGGAGATGTGCTATAGATATTTTAGAGGGTATTCCCTTATTTAGAATTTATTGGAGAAAAAAATATGAATTTTACACAAAATGTAGATAAGGATGTTGTTGACGCTATCCTTGAGAGTTCTCTTTGGAAGAAAGCAAAGATTGATGTTAAGCCTAGAAAAGTAAATGAGTCTTCCTCTGAGGAAGAGATCGGAACTGTCGCAGAATATGAAGGTGGAGTTGCCAATGAGTACGCCGAGCCTGGAGACCTTGAAGATTATGATGTTGCTGCCGCTGATGCAGAAGGGTTTAGCCTTGATGATCTTCAGGTAGTCCTGGATAACTTGCAGGATGAGGATCTTATGGAACATGCACTAAATATGCTTGATGTTTTTGATGTTGCTTATGAAACACTTGCTGAGGGGTACGACCCAGGCGATGAAGACGAAGAAGAAGAAGACGAAGAAGAAGAAGAGGAGTAAAAATGCAAGAGCTTGACATTGCAGCCTTTGCTGAGAATCTTTTACTGGAAGAGGTAAAAAGTGGTAAGCCTGTGCAGTTTGCTGCACCTGTTGCCCCTGACGCTCCTGATATTTCCGATATAGAGATCTCAGAAGACTTCGCGGCTAAGGTATTGTCAGAAGGTCATTGGGGGAAAGCAGATGTTGTTGTTGATCCTCAACCAAAATCCACAATACCCCCTGTAAAAAAATCTGACCCCGTGTTACCTTTAAATGAAGAAAGCCTGTATAAAAGGCATTTACTAGAAGAGTATAAAAAGAAGGTATCAGATTTGGAAGACTTGGTTGTTTTGATGGAAGACATGGGTATGGTCGGGGGTGTAGCTGCTGATGTAGGGGGCTTAAACACTGTTGGACGTATGGGAACTGGAGGAGCGCCTACGGGCTTTAAAAAAAAGAAAAGAGCCAAGCGGAAAATAAATGACAAAGTTAATAGATTTAATCGCTGAGTCAGAAGCCCATCCTAAAAAGCGTGGTTCTTACCACACTAAGAAAGATGGCATCGTTAGCTCTAAAAAATCCAAGGTTAAGAACTACCCCAGTATTAAGATTGCATTACGGAGGGGATATCCAGGGCAGATATTCTCTACTAAGGGCGCAGCTAGATTGTACGTTATAAGTAAGGCAGGGTGGGGTAAGAAAAGTTCAGGGCGCATCGCAAAGGGCTTTACTCCAGGATCTGCTACTCCTTCTGCAAAGTGGGACAGCATTAAAGGACATTCAGTTCGAACCATGAAAAAACATGGAAAACAAAAGTCCAAAAAATTTGAAAAATATAAGGTAGAGAAAACATGATTTTAACAGACACATTTATAGTAGAACGAGCAGAGATAATCACAGAAAGCAGAGGCGGGAAGATGGTTCCTATTTTAAGGGGTGTTTTCGGAAGGTGTGATGAGAAAAATAATAATGGGCGAGTTTACTCTAAGCCTTTGTTAGAAAGAGAGGTTGTCCGTATTGGTGAGGCAATGAAGGAGAGAAGGCTTTTGGGTGAGTTAGACCATCCTTCACACGATTCCGTCAAGCTTAGTAATGTTTCCCACCTTATTACCAATCTTTCATTTAAAAACAACGAGCTTTTAGGGGAGTGTGAACTTTTGAATACTCCTTCTGGCAAAGTCGCTCAGGCTTTAGTCGAAGGGGGTGTAAAAGTGGGGATCTCATCAAGAGGCATGGGGACTTTATCAGAACAAGCAGATGGCTCTAAGCATGTTAATGAGGATTTTAAGCTCGTAACTTTTGATTTAGTTGCAGACCCCTCTACGAGAGGAGCTTTTCCTGGAATTTCAGAGTCTAATCAAAGCAACCTAGTAGAGGAAATTGTGAAAGATACCTTAGATACAGCGGCAAAAGAAAAGATTTTTACCACTCTCCTTAAGGATAAACTGAGAGAAAAGAATACTTGGGGAAAGCAGCATGGAAAGCCTACCGAAGTTAAAAAGAATAAAAAGAAGCCCACTGCTGAAGATCCTTTCCGTAATTGGGAGGATTTTTATAGCTACAATTCTCGCCCTCCTTACTATAGAAAAGATGATAGAGGATACGAAGATGCAGAAACTGTCACAGAACCTGACGAGGTATTAGAAAATCAATATGCCGCTTTAAGAAATATGTTAAGCGAAAGCATTGAGTATACTGAGTTTGATGTGTTAAGAGAACAACTAGAAGAAGGAAAAAGACTTAGAAGGGCTTTAGCTACTGCCGCTTTAGCGGCTGCTCCTTGTGTTGGAGCGGGATGTAAAGTTGCAGGTGATGTTAATGTGGGAAGCCCTGCGGCATCCGTAACACAGGGAGGCGGGGCTAGAGGACCCGCAGGAGCCAAAGGAGAAAGAGGAGAAGCAGGAGAAGCAGGAGGTTCAGGAAGGTCGGAAGACGACCTTAATAAATGGAGACTTCAGCAAGGAAAGAAAGGGGAAAGAGGAGCCACAGGAGCCAAAGGAGAAAGAGGACCCGCAGGTGAAGGTGGAGTCCCAGGTGAAAGGGGAGCCCCAGGTGAAAGTGGAGCCCCAGGGCAAAGCGGAGCCCCAGGAAAACCAGGATCTACTATACCTGGAATTGCCGCAGGTTTAGGGGCTGCTGCTCTAGCATCCATTTTAAGTAGGCGAAGGAGAGCGAGCCAGTCTACTGCACCAAAAAAACCTAAAAGCCCTTATGGATCGGGCTCTCCTTCCAACACCTTTGGAACTAAAAGAAAGCAAAAAGGGACTAGAACACGGAGCGGGGATTGACCACCTAAAGCTTGATGAATATATTTACTGTCCTATGAATCACTATAATAAGTTAATAAGTGTCCTTGAAGTAAGAGGGACTAAGAGCCAAGCCATGCTTGATATCGAAGCCGTTAGTGCTAGGATAAGAGCTAAGAAAGAACGACTAAAGAAAGGTCGTGCAGCCGCAAAAAAGGCGAAAAAAGAAAAATGGGACGGCGAAGATAGACGAAAAGGTAACTATGGCTCAGGGTATTCGTCGCGCACCAAAGGTCGAAGGCACGGTGATACAGAACTTCCACCTATGCAACGTCCGCATTAAAATGAAAAAAATAGAAAAAAGTAGGTTACTTTTTTTTCACTAGTAAATACTAATAGACACGGAGTTTAATTATGAGTAAATTTGATAATATTTCTGAGCTTCTTCCTGCAGGTCTCACAGAAGATACTGTAGCAGAGATTGCAACCTTAGTTGGGGATGTAATTACGGAGGAAGTAGCAGAAAAAGTAAAAGAATTAGAAAATAAGGTTCATGGATTTCTTCGCATGAAAATTGACGAGGTTAAGGATCATGCGATCAACGAGCTTGAGAATGAAAATACTACATTCAAGAATGCTCGTATCTTTGAATCACTAAAAGCTTTAATGGCTTTAGAGCTTAAAAGTTCTGATGAGGATAATGCAATTTCTCAAACACGTAAAGAGTTTGAAGAAGTTCAAGAAGAAAACGATGTTCTTATCAGAGAGCTTAACTCAGCATTAACTGAGTGCTCAAAAATGGAAAACACTTTAAGGGTACTTTCTGTGAAAGTAGAGTCCCTTGAAGAAGAAAGGCAAGATCTTACAGAGGCTGTGATGTCTTTAGAAGAAGCTGCCGTGCTACCTTTCGAAAGTAATGAGAAGGCTGTTGTCATCTCGGAAGCTTCCGATTATGAGGAAGCAGCAACAGATGTTGAACCTAGAACTCGAAGTAATGAGTTTATCAACGAAGATATGATGGCTTTTATGCCTTTTAAAAAATAAGGAGATTTTCAGATGAATGTAGATGTTAACGGCAGTATTGCCGAAGAAACAATGGAAAAATGGTCTCCCGTATTAGAGGGAGTAGAGAGCGATTACACAAGAAGGGTTACTGCCCAACTTTTAGAAAACCAAGCTAAGGCTATCATTTCAGACAGACTCACTGAAGATGTTGCTGGTGATCAGGGCGGCTTAAACACCGTTGGCCGTTTAGGTACTTTTCAAAAGTTTGCGTTCCCTCTTGTTCGTCGCGTCTACCCCGAGCTAATTGCCAACAATATCGTTGGTGTGCAGCCTATGCAGGGACCCGTTTCACAAATCTTCTACCTCGGTAATGGCCGCAGAGATGCAGCTACTGGCGGGGCAGGAGTTCAGAATGTGTACAGTAAGTACAACTTAACGTACATGGGTAAAGTTACCCAACCTATCGCTCAAGGTGGAAACTTTGATCTAGACACTCAACAAAGTATGAACGTGAGTGACTTGATGGGTGGTATTAGTGGTAACGCTTCAGGTACTCCATCGAGTACTGTTGGAGGCCAAATTGCTAACTTCCCAGGACCTCTTGGAAGCAACCGAGGTGTTGCTGCTGGTCCTGCTGCCCTTCTTGGGTTTAGCGTTTCCGCTGGTGAGGTTCTTTCTGGGTCAGGTATCCCAGAAATGCTCTTCAACATTGAGCAGCAGCCTGTTGCAGCCCGTACTCGTAAGATGAGAGCCCTTTGGACTCTTGAAGCTTCACAGGACCTTCGTGCATATCACAACCTTGACCTTGAGCAAGAGCTTACCGACCTTCTTGGTAAAGAGCTTCGTCTTGAGATTGATCGTGAAATTATCGAAGACCTTAGAATGCTTGCTTACGGTGTAGGTAAAACAGGGGCTACTGGTGCAACAGGAGATGGAACAGCCACAGATATGTGGACAAAAGGTGTTCTTGATCAGTCTATGAATACTAATGGGGACGGTGGTAACAACGGTCCTAACCTTAGTTTCCAGCCTGACTTCACTGGTGCAAGTGGATTCAACTACGATTTCGGACAAGCTTATGAGAATAACGAATCAGGTGAGTACAACAATGTATTCCTGATTGATTTCTCAAGCTCTGCTCTTGATTTCGCTCCTCAGCATGTCGGTCATGTTTATGCTAACCTTATGGCACTATGCCATAGAGCAGCCACTGATATTTACCAATCAACCCTTCGTGGTCCTGGTAACTTCATGGTTTGTTCTCCAACTGTCGCTGCTATGCTTCATGCTGCAGCTAAGTTAGAGGGTGGTGTAGCCACAGTTGACGGTCCTTCTAACATGACTGGTGCTCGCGTTGAGTATCGAGGCAAGTTCGCTGGGCAGTTCGACCTATATGTTGATCCCATGTACCCCGAGGACGAAATCCTCATTGGGTACAAGGGTGCTAATGCAATGGATTCGGGTTATGTTTACTCTCCCTATATTCCATTACAGCAAACACCAACAATTACCGATCCTGAGACATTCCAGCCCAAGAAAGGTATCATCACTCGCTACGGCAAAGCCGCAGTTTCTCCAGCATCTAGGTTCTATAGAATCATTAGATTAGTTGGTCCTACTGCAAACTACCTCTTCACTCCATTCGTGAAAGTGAAGAACAACGCTTGGGCCTAGTTAGAGTCTAACTGATTTTTAAAAGGGGTGGGGGATTTACTTCCCCCACCCCTTTCTTTCTTTTAATAAAACTATAAATGTATAAATATCAGAGTAAATGTAAGTTCAGAATGCTAACTACTATAGGGGATAAAATTCTAGAAATTCGTCCCAAGCAAATAATAGAGTCTGACTCCCTTATAGATAATACTTATTTGCTTCCACTAAATAAAAAAAGTGATCCACATTATAAGTATGTAAAGCAGAAGGACAAGACTAATGGAAAACTACCAGAACAATCATCCAAACATCCCAAAACCAAAACTTAATGGGTATGGGACAAGCTTTGGTGATTACGGGGGGGACCACCTTACCGACTATGCCCATGCAGGGGAGATTGATTCTCCTGCGTTAAACCGATTAACTTTAGAGAGCGCGTCTGAGTTTTCGGATTTTGAAACTATCGTAAAAGACTACATTCTAGGGATGCTTGGACACCCTATTGTACGGGTAGAGCTTACTACGTTTCAGCTAAAAACATGTGTACAAGAAGCTATAAATAAGCTGAACTACCATGCTCCTTTATGGAGCTTACAGTACGCAGCATTTGATGCCTCTGCGGGGCAGAATATTTATGAAATCCCCCTTTACATCTTACATAATTTAGAGTATGTGGCGTATAGAAAAAACCTATTAACTATAGCCGCACAGCATGGATCTCTTGAGCAAGACTTTTTTATTAAGTACTTTCAGGATAACTTTCTTTTTGGAGGTATGAATGTAGGGGAGTTTTACTTAATGCAGCAGAACCTAGAAATGTATCGCAAGATATTAGGTGGGGACGGTGGGTTTAATATTGTAGGGGGTAAATACCTACAGATATATCCAGGTCCCGCCATGACCCCAGAGCCAGTAATATTAGAGTATAGAGCATTAGACTCAAACACAATCCAACCAGCGTATACGAATTGGATTCAGAGGTACGCTTTGGCAGTATCCAAAGGTGTTTTAGCTCAAATTCGAGGGAAGTTTGCTTCTGTCCCCTCTCCTGCTGGAGGGGCTACACTAAATGGTCCACAATTATATAATGAAAGCCTGCAGGAGAAAGAGGCCTTAATTAAAGAGCTTCTTACGGATATTGAGGAGCCTCCTACCTTTAGTACCTTCTAATGTCTAAGAATAAAGATTTATATAAAGTATCTACTAGAATGCCTCCGTTGCCAGAGCTAGAGGGCAAGAGTGGCCTTTCGTTTTTTGACCAAGAAAATAATGATATTAATCTATTTAATCTAGTTGATGATGAACTTATTAGGATTTCTGGTTCTGAGCTATTGTATTATAAATTTTATAGGTCTGAGGAGTATGACGAGGTTTATTTAGAATCCAGATCAAAACCAATAGCTTCTCAGTCTATAGAGGTCTATGGTCATTATGAGCCAAAGCCTGTCGAGCAGAACTTGAATGAGTTTGGCTTGGAATTAACTAACGATCAATTATTTATATTTAATAAAACGTATATAAATCAAAAAATACATAGGGACCCCCAGGCAGGGGACATAATTAAACCAAAATTCCAGAACCAAAAATATGAAATTTTTGAGGTACAGGAAGATAGCTTTCAATTATATGGAGTATTTCATATGGTGTGTGCTGCCAAACTTCTCAGAGATCAAGCAGATATTGTTGATGAGAAGTTAACCAAGCTTAGTGAAGATGTTGGGGGGTACGCAGACCTTGGGTAGATTCAATGAGTACACTACTCCTGGGCTTAGTTTATCTGATGCAGGGGGTTCTACTATAACTTCAAAGGAGTACGCTCTTAATCTATTAAAACAGATGGATAAGAAAACTGTTATTCCAACTAATATTTATAAAGAAATTGTTAGATTTTTGATTAATCAGTTTAATAATTCAACTTATATGAATAATGAGATGGAAACTATTTCCGTTAAATGCAGGTATGGTAATCCAGAAAGGACGATTGCCAGATTAAAGGAACATGATAATGCTATTCTTCCTTTGCTAACCATTTCCCAGAACACGATAATAGAGTCTCCTGAGAGACGAAAGATAGCTAGTCTTTTATTAAATGAGACTATTTGGAATGATGAAAAACAAAGAGCAGAGCGGGTTATTAGCTATTGTGATAGACCTGTGACCATACAGTATAATCTTAATATTTGGGCAAAATATATGGAAGACATGGATCAGTTAGCTCAAACTGTTAGACTGGCATTTAATCCAGCGTTAACATTACATACTAACTTTAGTAAAGATAGTCAGGCGTTGCTGGATTCAGAAGTAAACAATTATAGTTTTGCTTTAGGAGATAGGGAGGACAGGATTCTAAGAAAAAGCTTAACTATATCTGTTGAGACTTATATCAGGAGTCCTAAATTCAAGATAACATCTACAGGAGAGATAGAAACAGTTCATGTGGAGGCTGATATACTGTCTTGAAAATATTATCAAAAAATGATGTGTACTGCGCTACATACAAATAGAGGTAACTTTTATGAAATCAATAAAGAATGACAGCTTACAGCGTTTAGAGTTGTATCTAACAACAGATAAGGGAACTAAAAGAGTTTGGTTATTACCTAATGATACTCTTGTTGTTCCTAGTTATTACTTGAGTGAACAAGTTAAGAACTTGTCTCAAAGAAGAATTCTTACCGTAAAAAG
>Ga0080013_1004367_pt1 | contig 13994 bp, 22 predicted proteins | sample ETNvirenome_6_85_FD_69236 | JGI IMG/M metagenome (GOLD analysis project Ga0080013, IMG submission 69236) | Marine viral communities from the Pacific Ocean - ETNP_6_85 (SPADES assembly) (version 2) | ecosystem: Environmental > Aquatic > Marine > Oceanic | place: Pacific Ocean | collected 2013-06-19
TGCATCAACATAGGCATCGCTATCGATGGATTCATCTGCAACTGGAGTTGCCTTAACAACACCTGAACCTCTACCTAAGTTTTTACCTACTATTCCACTCATAATTTATATTCCTTCAATTATAATGTTTGATCTAAATAACTGACCACAACATCCACATTGGCAGAATTACCAGTTGCCGCACATAAATGATCTGTTCCTTCAATTACAAATTTAGTTGTATGTTCAAAGGTTTCGTTAGCGGCTAGTGCTTGGTCTGAATAAATTTCATAATCCGTTCCACCTCCGTCATCGTCTATATAAAGATCGAAAGTTTCTGCTGCTCCTGCTGTTTCACAAAATGTGATTGAGAGAATGGTATAAGTATGACCACTCACTCCGTTGATAAGAACTGATTCCGAATTGGTCACGCCAGCAGTGTGTGACACTTTTAGTAATTCTGATGCCATAATTTTCTCCTAGAAGCCCAATACTAGGGCTTTGCCTGTACTGGAAATTGACGGGTTCATAATTGTTGTTGATGAAGTGATGTTGTACGCTAAAATATCTAAATTAGCCCCAAGTTGTGGTGATCCGTCATCAGAAACTTCTGAAATCATACCACTGGTCGATACCGCAGCGACTTGCCATGCAGATCCGCTATACACTCTTAAATTATTGGCAGAAGTATTAAAATAAAGATCACCAGCAGTTAATGCGTCACCATCATTATCGGTTGCTGGGTCGCTTGATTTAGCCCCCAAATAGGTGTCATCAAACGCATCGGCTGACGCTGCTGCTGCGGTTGCACTTGCCGCTGCTTCTGATGCTTTGGTTGTTGCTGTCGATGCTGATGCCGTTGCACTGGTTGCACTACTTGTGGCTGATGTTGCTTTTGTCGTTGCGGTTGAAGCAGAACTGGTGGCTGAAGACGAACTTGCCGCAGCCTTGGTTGCGTAATGCTTTGCTGAATATTCAGAACCATCTACCGTATCGTCTTCCGCATTGGTTGCCCATTGTTTTGCCGCACCTTTTCCCGATGTATCAGTTACACCTGTACCGCCTATAGCATACGCTTTAGCAGAATATTCACTACTTGCGACTGCACCATCTGTTTTAGTAGCCCAGTCTTCCGCAAGGTTCTCTACCCAACTTAATTGTCCTGACCCGTCAGTTTTTAAAAGATAATTAGCGGTGCCATCGGCTTGAGGCCATTTCTGCCCATCTAGGATTATATCTCCAGTCCCATGTGGCGTGATTGTAACACTGCCATTAGTATCCGTTGAACTGATTGTATTCCCGTTGATATCTATATTATCTACTTTTAGATTGTCTATTTTGCTTGAACCGTCAACTACGATTGCCTTGGAAGCCGTCAGTGTTCCTGCTGTGACATCAACAAAATTTAGTTCAGAATGCGTAGAAGTAACAACACCAGAAATACCGGGGAAGTCAGTCAACAACATACTCTTGATATTTCTTATATGATCGTCACCTTCTGACCTTGGATCAGTCCCAAGTGGGTTTGTAGCGTCAAGATCATCTAGGTGCGTTACACTCTCTAAGCCCATTTATTTCTCCTTACTGTAAACCAACGTCTATAACCCAAGTACCATTATCTGACCCAAACGCTAAACTTATTTTAACTGTATCAATTCCTTCCACATCCATGTAAAACCAACCCGTGGCACCACTTAGAGCGGTAAGATTGCCAGAAGCCCCCAACATCGGGCTGGTCGGACTTGTAAAATCACCTGATGCTGAAGCTATTGTTGCATAAACTGAATTTGCAGCGTGTGGTTTTGCATAAACCACGAACTGGTCAAACGCCTGTACTGAAGCGGTTACAAGACAAAAAAGCCTCTTATAATTTCTTGTCTGCACTGATACTGCCTCAGTTAAAGCCTGATCGTATGTCGCATCAGTAGCAGTTTCACTGTGATAAACCATTATTTATTCTCCTATTTTATGCAGATAATGGCCCAGTTGTGAGTCCACCTTGACCGACTATGTACCAGTTGCCATTTGTAAAAAGCAGATGCACACTGTCTCCTGCATCGCTAAAAGTTATAGTTGTATAACCGCCAGCATTACTTGGGGTTAGTGTGCCGTTACCACCATCTGTTTTAAGGATGATGAATAAATGCTGTCCTTCCACTCCATCGGCTAATGTTCCTGCATTAGTACCTGTCGTAGTCCATTCTGCAATAGATCCCGTTATTGGGATTGCTCCTGCACCACTTAAAGTCGTGGTTTCAGAAGTCATAAAACCACCTTGGACATCTACCTTACCACTGCCTTTTGGTATTAGATCCAGATTGATATTAGAATCAGAACCTTCAGCAGCTACAGCAGGGCCAGATGCCGAATCAGCATTATGTATTCCTATGTAGTTAACAGGTGTAGACGATTCAGTAAATATAATATATTCATCACCACCAGCATCTTTGATTCCTTGGGTTGTATCAATCATTATAGAACAGGCATCAAAATCAACGTCACCTGTCCCATTAGGAGCGATTAATAAGTCTCCGTTGGTATCGGTGGTTGATATGGTGTTGCCATCAAGATCAATATTATCAACATTCAGCGTATTGAGTTTACTTGAACTATCCAAGACTAACGCCTTAGAAGCTGCTACCGTACCTGCTGTTACGCCATATAGTGCATTAAGCTCGGTATGTGTCGCACTCATAACTCCACCAATGTTTGGGAAGTCTGTAGTCAGTGCTGTTTTTATGTTCCTTATGTGGTCATCACCTTCACTAACTGGATCACCCACAACAGGATTTGCTGCGTTTAAATCGTCTATGTTTGTTACAGATTCTAATGCCATGATGTCTCCTAATCAGACCAAATTTCGTTAATGGTATTCCAGTTTTGTCTTATATTTTCCCAACTCATACCAAGGTCAACACTCCATTCAGTCCAGTTGTCCTCCCAGTTGTCTGAATTTGTATTCCAGTTATCACTAATGGTATTCCAGTATTGTACTTGTGTAACTCTTGTCCATGTTGTGCTTGCCATCTAAATACCTCTGTGGTCACTTCGCACAGCCAACGCACCACCAGAATGCCTGTCTTTTTCATCAGCAGTCGCTATTGCGTCAATTGCCTGATTAAAATAAAGACCCCACATTTGTGCTGACTCTGGGTTTTTAACAAATGGTTCTGCTTCTAATAAAGATCCATAAAGCAAGAGGTCTGAATGATCTTCTAGTAGTTTATTACTTGTATAACTGTCTGAAAGGTGAGAAAACTTCTCATAAAATACCATTTCCAAAGTATAAACTCCACCGGGTTTTGGCCCAATTCTTATTTCGTTACCTACTAGCGTGTAAAATCTTGGTCTACCTACTGTGCCACCAACTTCTGTGTCAAATCTTTCTGGAGTTAAATAACTTAAATCTACCACAGGGCTTGTCTTTAATGCAAAATGACGCATCTGTATATAACCATCAGGCAAACCATAATATTCTTGGTTAGCTACAGTAGACATCTCTGCTCTATGCTCCATAGAACGTACCCTGATATGTCTGTTTATTCTGTCTTCTGCGAGGCTAATAAAATCAGGAATATTATCAGTCAGATCATCTCTGTCCAGCCAAGTTGCAATAGAAGATTTTAGCTTTGCGTATGAATCAATAGCCATAATTTATAAGTTACAATCTATAGTTCTAAAAAGGCGGTTGTCTGGATCGTTAAGCCACTTTCTAAAAGCAACTCTATCGAACCAGACGCCACTTTTCATTAATTGGTCAACAACGACATTTGGAATAGAAGCTACTTTAGCAAACTCACCAAAACGACCACTACTGCTATTTTTATCAATAGCAAAAGCCTTACGATCTGCTCTGTTCTTTCTGACTATTTCACCTATATCCTGAAACGTAGACATGTGGACATCGCCCGTATTAGAGTCAAACCAACCTGTAGTTTTTACCATGTTGCTGCCCCAGTCTTCGCTTATTTTAACATCTGCCATTGTTGTTTAAACCTCAAAAAAGGTGATGATAAACTGCACCAACAACAACGATTGTCCACATCACCCAATTGTGTTTGTACATAAATTCTTTCATAAATCCCCCCTATAAAGGGGAGCGTAAGCCCCCCAATATTGGTTTAACCTCCTAGATTACAGAAGGTCTGTTTTAAGATCAGCTACTTTAGCACTAGCTGCTTCATTACGAGATTCGAGAGTCCATTCTGATAAGAGTAATCTCTTTTCAGCGTCACCCGTCTTAGCAAGGTCATAAACCTTGAAAGGTCGTAAGTAAGCCATAGCCCACATATCCTTCTGGATAATTGAAATAGTACGATCTCGACTGAATCGTGAAGGCACAACTTTCAACTCACCAAAGTCACTAACATAAACATCAGCAGCACCGATAATCGTACCCGGCCCTACGCCTGACTGCTCACGATACATCGTGGCAATACCGCTGAACTGGCTTGAGATGTTCTGCTTGTTAACAGCACCACAAAGCATCATTTCTGGATCTCCACCAGAAGTCCAAGCTGATTGAATAGCTGATTTAGCCATCGCTTCAGTTAGATCCCGTTGGGTTCCATCGGTGATAACATAAGTAGAACCATTCAAAGCATAACTGGTTCCTGATGATACATTACTGCTCACCCAACTTTCCAAAGCACGAGTCTTTCGTGTCGTAGTACCAGTGGATGCTACAGGTGCCTGTACTTGAGAAAGAGAAAACTCAATATCTCGTTTTAGCTCCTTACCTTTTTTAGCAACCTGATATGCTATTTCTGATTTTCTACCTGCTTTTAAAACAGATTCATGCGTACCAGAAATAATCAGCGTTTTAGCACTGATGGTCGTGTAGTTGCTAAGTCTGCTTGTAACAACTGAAGCATCAAGACCTGCTGAATCGTAGTCTTCACCTTCAAGCTGTTGGTTAACTGCTGCTGTTGCCAACGTATCGGTCTGCCATTCATGCGTTGTGGCTGAACATTTAGTCCGACCAATATTCGACATGAAAGGTGTTTCCGTTGGGGCAATATTATAAATAACGTCTGTGAGGTCTTCTCTACCACCTACAGCCGTAGTGATGTTGGTTGCCGCACCAACACCAAAAGTGTTTGCTTTTACTGACATTTTATTTACTCCTTAAAGAACTTAAAAAAGGCTACTACATTAACTCAAAGACGGCTGCTGCTATATCTTCTGTGCGACCCCCTCTTTGTTTAGCCAAATTTAATTTAGATTTATATTTTCCTGTTTTACTATCACGAGCTTGGGTGTTCTTACTACCACCTTTAACTACTCTCGGAACCTGCTTTATTTTCCTTGGATTTGATTTTTGAATTTTGTCGTATAACCTAGCCTTGTTTAATATCAACAAGCTCCTATGGTCTGTGACTCCATCCAAATCTTCCTTGGAATAACCAATATTAGTGGCGTATAGTTTAAGTTCTTCACTCAACTTCGCTCTCTTATCAGGGTTTTTCCAATCAGGCAATTTCTCGCCCAACAAATCCATCTCTTTTGCTACAAGTTCCTGATGTTGCCTTGCATATTGCTGTTGCTGTTGTTGAGTAACTTGCTGTTGCTCTTGAGCGGCCCTTTGATGTCTGGTTTCTATATCACGCATTTCTTCTTTGCGTGTCATATAACCAATAGGGTCATCCTCTTTCAACTGTGCCCAGTCAATATTGCTGTATTGCTGGTATTGCTCATTCATCAACTGCTGAAACTGGGTCAATGCCTGATTATACTGTTGACGCTCTTGTGCCACAGCATTTTTTTCAGCATCAAAAGCCCTTCTTTCTTCAGCAAGGCCTTGAGTTTTTTGGGTGTAATCAGCACCTTTTTGATAGCCATTTTTGAGTTCTTCAAGGTCTACCTGTACCTGCTTACCCTTAACATTCAGGGTGTAGGTTGGTACCTCGACATCGTACTCTTCTGACTCTTCTTCACCTAATTCTGGCTCGGATTCGTCACCTTCTGGCTGTTCTCCTTCCTGTACTTCCTGTGTTTCTTGTGTTTCTTGTGTGGGTTCCTCTTCGGTGTGCCCACGATCTTGGGATGGTAGATAACTATCCTCTACATCATCCAGAATACCTTTGTTTACGATTGCTTCAGCAGCATCTGCCTCGCTTTTGAACTGTTGAGGTTCATCGACAGTAGCCACTTCTGGACTAACATCGACTCCCACACTTGGGTTAGTCTCAGCCATTATTTTTCTCCTTAGTTACGATTTTACTTGACAAGCCCTTTTTTGAGGTCTATATTAGAAAAAGATGTTCAAAAAGTTAAACCAACTACTAAAAGCAAAAAGCAAAACCTTTGAGGCCTCTCCTCAAACTCCACTCAAAATCAAAGGGATAAACCATAAAATTAACTTGTTGACGCTCCGATTCCAGCAACTACAGTAGCCATACCTGATACACACCAGATAGACCCATCACAGATTATATCAACATAATCACCTTGCACAGATGTAGAACTAAAAGTAATCACATCGTGTGATGATCCATTGAAAATAGCTGAATCAGCAGTATCGTCATGTGTCGCAGAAGATATGGTGCCAGCGAAAAATTCGCCAGATCCATCAATCGTCACCGTACACACAGCAGTGCTGTAATCCTCAACTAAAATAATCTTGTAATTTAAACCTGCTTCTGGTGAACTAGGGAGAGTTATATCTACTCCATTAGAACCCAGAAAAATAACCTTCCCACTGTCTGTTGGGGTCAGAGTTGTATCTGCTGTTACTTTCTCGAAAGCCAACTTACGGGGTTGGAATGCCCCGTGTACTACCATCTGATTATATCTTCCACCACCACTCATAATTTTGCTCCTTATTTCTGATACATGCTTTTGTTCTTAGATGCTCCACCAAAAGAACGCCCTTTTTGACACATAGACATTGACTGGTCTTTATTTTCGGAGCTAGAACTTAAAAAATTCTGTCTTAACTCTGATCTGCCACCACCACTGTCTTTGTAATGTGCATTCTTAGGAGTTGGATATTTACCCATTTTTTCCATACTATGCTCCCATTTCCTCTAGTTGTTTTTTTGCCAGTTTACCCGTATCGGCATATGTTTTAATATGCCCATGTACAGCATCCAGCGTTTTGTACATCATCCAGACGTTTTCTCTTGATTTGGAATCCTCTACAGAGGTTTGTTCCCACGCCTTAAAATAAGCATCTTTCAAGTAATCGAAAGTTTGTTGGAATACAGGGTTATCTAAAAGATATTCTGCATCTCGCCCTTGCTTAACTTCTTGATGTAACGATGCTCCATCATCATTCATATAATACCTTATTTAAAGGTTATTTATTGACTACTCCCATGAAGGTTTAGTGTAGTCTTTCTTTTTATTTGGTACAATACGAGTTCTAAATTCCTTGTCTTCACCGAACTGTTTAGCGACAGCGTTGGCACCAGACTTAGTTTTAACTCGCCTAATCACCAATCTTGACCGACCTTGCTTGTTCCCTTTCAACTTCCAGTTCCTCAATCTTTAATGCGTGTTCTGCGGCTTCCATTTGCATTTCAGCCATTAACTTCTCTTTCTCGAATATTATCTTTTGAATTTCAACTTGTGACTTTTGCATTTCAATCTGATTTTGCTCACGCTCTGCCTGTAATTGCGATTGTAATTTAGCCACTTCGATTTGGTTCTTTTGCTGGTCTTTAGACATATCAACCTGCATACGCACTTGTTCAAGCCCTTGACGCTCTTTATCCATCTGCATCTCTGCTTGCATCTTCTGACCTTCCATCTGCATCTTCTGCATTTCGATCTGCGCTTTCATCTTATCGGCTTCAGCTTTTGGATCAGGTGGAGGTGGTTGCGGAGGTGTCGTATCTGGGTTGCTTATAAAACGATCAAAGTTTTTATAACCCATTGACTTTAACGCTTCACCAACCATATTGTAGACATTCTTCGGACTAACCATGTGCCTAAATTCTGGATCTTGTCGTATAGCGACATAATTTTGAGCCAACAACGCCATATGGTTGATTGCTTGATCCCTGTTACCGTGCCCAAGGCCGACATTAACCGATACATTTGCGTTGCCTTTCCATTGTGTTGGGTCTACCTGTACCCACTTGTTTCTTAGTTTAATGACATCTGCACGATCCTGATGTTTCAACACCAAACCGTACATCTTCTTAAAAATATCTTTAATGCCAGTTTCAGAAAAAATACGCACCATCAGTTCTAACCGAGCATTAGCAGCATCCATTTGTGCATTTGCTGGGCCTGCTTTAGCGTTATTCAATACATCAGGGTCTATCCCTGTTCTGAATTTTGAAACGCCTGTGCGACCATCTCTGATTTGATCTACATAATTTAACAACTCAAAACTACCGTTAGGCAAAGGTGGAGTATCCAAGCGTGTTACTGCATTAGGAGTTTTTACTCTTATCACGCCACCCGGTCTGCTTGTTAGCAAGTCATCAAGATTAGCCTGACCTTCGAGCATCGTAAACCTGCCGTTATTCAAATTATAAATATTATCAAGAATGTTTCTAATGAGCGTTGATTTTACAATCTGTATATCCACTACCTTATCTGACAATGACAACCCGTAGTATTTATGCGGAACTGGAATGGGACAAATAGAGGCAAAGGGCTTCTCTTCTATTGGCACGTTCTCCAATATTTTATTTCCAGCCTTCGTTATTTTACGTAGCTCTGCGTGTCCGTCACCATCCCAATCCACATTCATGTAGCCTTCTGTTATCCAAATCTTTCTCCCTGAATTGTTGTTATTAAAATCACTATCTCTACTGGTGTACGAGTCATCAAAATTGTGTCTTGCACTGGATTCATCATTCCATTCATGGTCATCTTCTCCGACTATTTCATCTAGTTCATCATCAGAAACATCAGGGAACATGTCTTTAACTTCAGAAATTGTCAGGTTAACTCTATGTCCAACAAAGTCTGCGTCATCTAGGCTTTTTGCTCTTTTAGAAACTAATAATTCTTCTGGGGGGATTACTTCAACTCTTACTCTTCCATTTTCTTTTATACGTTCTACAACTACGTCATGGAAACGCATTATTTGCGGTATTTGCCCTTGCCCAATAACTTCTTCTTGAGTCTCGGTATGCTCAACCACTTCAATTTCTTCATCACTAACCAGTTTAGCAAACGCAAAATCATCAAGGCCACTGTATTCCTCTCTTTCAATCTTAGGCGTGTCATCCCACCATATTTTTGAAACTCCAGTCTTCTCTAACAAGGCATCTTTAGCCATGTCATGTATAATGCTAAACCCATCATTTCTTTTTTCAAATATATAATTTACATAGTCTGTGGCTTGTTCTGCTTCGGCTTCATCTTCCGGGCCAGTGGGTTCAAATTCTGCTATGCGATCAGTGCCTGTGAATACTTTCATAATATGTGGCATGGCCCATTCAACTACTTCAAACACATCGTGGGACACCACTTGAGAACGCCCTTCGATTTCGTTACCCAACGAATTACCGTAGTAATACTCTACAGCCATACGCCTCTGTTCTGAAAGATCACCATCATGCCTGCCTATGGCGTTGTTTGCCTCCCAGTCAAACATAGACTTTAATTCATCTTCTGACATATTCGCCTTTGACCCAACTGCTTTATTTTTTGCGTTCACACTTATTCACCTTTGCTTTTTGTTTAACTGACTTTGGCCCAACTGTTTTTCGTTTGATTAAATCTATGATTCCAACTTCGTTTGTCGTAAAGCTCTCGCTGTTACCAAAAATCAATTCAACCTTGGATTCAAGATTTTTAATACGGTCTTCTAATTCAATGATTTTAAAGCTGTCTTTAAGGCTCATGGTACTCTCCTATATTATGGCATATCCTATGGCAATTAGCACATAGCATTATACACTTATCCCACTCTTCCTTGATTTTTTTCCAAGACCTGTCCATAGAACTGGAGTTAAGAGTAAACTCTTTTGCTTCGATATGATGAAAATCAAACACTACATCTGGGAATGTTCTACCACAATCGTGACATCTACCGTTAGACATTTTGACTAACTTAGTTCTACGCTTGGTACGTTTCATTTTCTTCCTCGCTTTAGACAATAGTTTCACTTAAACTATACCCATATGGCTATACTCCAATGGTTTATTAAAACTACCTCCGAAACTTTGGTAGGCAAACGTCAGACAAAACGCATCCGCTAGATCAGGGGATTTCAGCCCACGTTTTTTCATGTCTTCCTTACTCTCCGCTTGCAGTTTCCCCAAGCTGGTATAAGTGAACTTTACATTAGCCAGTTCGTCAATCAGGTCTTCATCTCTAGGCATACTTACTGACATCGTATCAAACCAGTCACGAGCGTTAAACCAGAGTTCATCCCTTAATCTATTGTAGAGATGTTCCACTGCTGGCCTTTCTGCGACATTAACTCCCCTAGCAGGTAGCCCCATCTCCATGAGTCTATCCACCACGCCACTCCCAAGTCCAATTGAATCCACCAATATTTCCGTGGGCCTTTCGCTTGGGTTGATTTCGGTCTTCTTATACTTATTGGCGATAATTCCACAGGTCTGCATGAGGTCTTTACCTCGCCAAGATTCGACCTTACCAACAATTCTCCTGCCTTGCCTAATACATAAAGCGGTACTGTCCGAACCAAATCTGGCAACGTCTAACCCCCATACAACAGGTTCATCTTCTGGAATTTCTATTGATCTTTCAACACTACTTTCCAATAAAGACAACGGCATGATGCTGTCATCATCATCTTTGGGGAAATCACCTAAAACACGCACACGATAGATATTGCTGTCTATCCCGTATTTTTCCTCCATCTGTTCAATGTACTTGGTACTGACCTGTTTACTGTCAGCACATGAGACTTGCATGGTAGTCCAGTAAGAACGCATCTTGTTAAACGCATCAAAGAAATAACCTGATGTTCTGGTAGGATTGCCTGCTAGAAAGGTCTTCGCTCCCTTGGTGGACATCGCACCTTCACCGACCTCAAAGATAATAGGCTCGATACCCGATGCTTCATCCACCATAAACAACATGTTTTCAGAGTGAAATCCCTGAAACGCCTCTGGAGTTTCCTTCCTCGCTGTACGAGCAACAGCAAATGATTCGCTAGGTGCGGATACTAATTCCACCCTGTCGTTCTTTACAGCCAGAAGCGACTTTAGCCCCACGGGTAGTTTCCTGTACCACTTTGCGATTTCGCCCCACAGCACATCGGACAACTGGTGCCCAGTGGGTGCTGTACAAGCGACTTTTGCGGGATATCTGGTTAATAGCCACCATAAGATAATCCAACTTTCCAGTGCAGATTTGCCGACACCATGACCTGATTTAACGGCAACACGATCATTATTCTTAATTGCAAGCATGGCTTTTTTCTGCCATTCTTCTGGTTCGACACCCAAGGCTTGAGTTACAAACCTGTAAGGACTGTCATACCAAATCTTTAGTCTTTTTCTGACATCTGCGTTTGCATTAGTTGAGGATGATACCGGCATCATCAAACTCCAAAGGTTCTACATGGTCATTTAAAAAAGAAGGCATACCTTCCCCGTTATAAGAACCAAGGATATTAACATGGAAAAACTCTAACGCTTCATCCATAGACATACCATCACGCTTCATCATAATTTCAAGGATCTTTTCCGTACTGTAAAGCACACTTTCACCTCTGCCATAAGAAGTAATAGTACCCACTACAGCTTCGTCAAAACCGTCAGCAGTCATCATTTTGGTTTAAACTCCAAAAACCGTCAGCGGTCATCATCTGTGGTGTCCTCTAAAGGAGTGACATCAACGATATCGGCACTATTGATCTGTTTTAACGCTTCTACAAAATTAACCTGTACTGTGTTTTCCTTGTGAAGTTCTTTAGGAATAATACTTGCTACCATCTTACAAAAAGACATGGGATCTTTTTCAGCAGCACGATCCAATAAGTTCATCCCTCTGGTTGTGCCGTTAGTCCCGTTGGTACGCTTGTTCCAGTAAGCATGAATATCTTCTAAAAAGTTATTAGACAGCTTGTTTCTGGCACCACGAGGTCTGCCCTTTCTATTGGGCTTTAAATTACCTACCTTAACTATTTTATCTTCTGGCATAATTACAAAGAGTTGTGTTCAAAGCGTTGTTTACTGAAAATGGGTGTAATGTCTTATCTGGGATTAAGAACTTCATGCAAGTATTGCATTCCCAACATTCTCTAGTAGTAAGATAATAAGTTGGATAATTTGTGTTAGGACAGGTGCTGAATATATAAGTATCTGGGGCACCCCCATCAAACGGATACTCTCTACTGCAATCCATGACTCTACCGTGATCTACCATCGGGCAGACAAACGCCTTGTCTGGTATTCTGTCATTCTGATAATCCCAGTAAATAGTAACGCTACGAGGCACTTGGTCTACCTTGAAAAAATAAATACCCTTGTTAGGTAATTCGCCTATATATCTATCAGACAATACAACATCAGGGCAACTCATCAATCCTATGCTAATCAGAATCGTTGAACATATCCACTTGACGTTCATACTTCTTGATAGTGTGTTCGGCATTCATTACCCATTCACTTAAATTAATAAATTCAATCTGGTCTATAGACCTGCGGTCACCATCAGCTTGCCATTCTACATACGGCAACGCAGACATAGGATACTTCTTAGCGACCGTTACGGTTGCGCCGCAGCCACCAAGCCATAGGATTACTACGCATATCACTAACATCCTTCTTAAGCTGTACATCCGATTCATTATCCACCTCATTCAATTTTTTAAGATGTTCCATTGTATTTTCAGCTATTTTACTTTTAAACCTCGCTTGCGCATCTTTGCGTACCGTTCTGTAAATCAAGCCAAGTACAACAAGCACCCCAAGTATTGCCCATGCTGTTCCCATCTTAGTAAGCCTCCTTCTTAGGTTTCTTCTTACCCTTTTTAGGCTTAGGTGGTCTTCCCTTCTTAGTCCCGTAAGTTCCTTTTCCTGATGGCATAATGTTATCTTCTCCTTTTAGGCTTCCATAACGCTTTAGTTCCTTGGCTGGTATGGATTATCTCTACTTCCATGTTCTCGACCATTTCCTGCCAGTTGCTTGATATACCTGTGGATTCATCATACGGATCAGTCTCTAGGTCTTTGGGTGTCCACACCCTTTCCTTGACTCTCGGTGCTTCCCGTGTAATTTTAAGCTGTTTCGCCATTCTTCATCCGTAGGTTCATCTTCTATATATAATTGTAACATCCTTTCAACGTCTTTAACGTGTTTTTTCAATGCTCGCTGTGCTGAAAATTTATTTGGGAAAATTTTTTTTGAATAGGAATTGTCAGAATTTTTTTGGGAGATTGTGTGGGTGACACCAACTTCAACAACCCACCCCTTCTTTATACCCCCCTCCCCCCCTTCCGTTTTACTTTGTTCGATTGATTTATATTTTATATCAGCAAGCGGATATTGACCGAGCAACTCAATCAATAAAAGGTTAGCGGATATCAGGTCGTCAATTGCTTTTGATTGATGAACATTGGATTTGTTTTGCACTGGGAATAACAGATCTTCAATATCTGAAAGCCTATGATGCGTTAGGGGCATTTTGAGTTTAAACTAAATTATTGATATGGTATGTTTATTGCTAATATGCAAGGCGTGCCAAAACTATTATTTTATCTGTTAACAATTATTTGACGATATGCCAGATTAAGCAGTGATAGCAAGGGATTCAACGTCAATTATCCTCATTTGCTCTGTATTGCCATAAAAAGAAATATAGGTGCAAGTGGTCATGGCTGGATTAATCCCAATAATGGGATATTTTGTTGTTGACATTTACTGCTACTTAGTGGTCGTTTCCTCAACAATCCACATATTAATCAAATCCCCATCAATTGTCAAGTGGCACGCTAATTGCAATCATTTAAAAGGTTTTTTACCCCCAAAACTATTTTTACTTTTCTTTATTTATTTTACATTTAGTGCTTGCAATTATGTTCAAACTGATATACCTTAAGTGTAGGTACAAAGTGTAGTTACTTAATAA
>Ga0080013_1004368_pt1 | contig 13994 bp, 12 predicted proteins | sample ETNvirenome_6_85_FD_69236 | JGI IMG/M metagenome (GOLD analysis project Ga0080013, IMG submission 69236) | Marine viral communities from the Pacific Ocean - ETNP_6_85 (SPADES assembly) (version 2) | ecosystem: Environmental > Aquatic > Marine > Oceanic | place: Pacific Ocean | collected 2013-06-19
AATTCGACGTCGCCGAAGCATCCGATATTGAGTCATCACCTGCCGAAGAAATTCGGGATCGTGCGGAGGAATCCGCGCCCCAGGATGAAGCCGTCGAAGTATCGGCGGAAACCGACGAGGTGAGTGCTGAGCCTGAATCTCAGACCGCTACAGCGCCTCAATCTATGTCGGCCAAGGATCGTGAGGCATTCTATACTTTGCCGCCTGAGAGCCAGCAATGGATATCAGATCGCGTCAAAGAGCAAGAAGCCGATTACACGCGCAAGACAATGGAAGTTGCAGAACAGAGGAAATTTTACGAGAAATTAGAGCAGGCCATCGCGCCCCGGCGTCAACAATTTGCAATGAACGGCATGGACGATAGCACAGCGCTTACGCAGCTATTTGCCCTGTCCGATTATGCTGAACGAGATCCGGTAAGTTTCACGCGCTATCTGCTCCACAACCGTGGCATTCCACTATCTGCCCTAACAGATAACGCCGGGGTAGAACCTGGCGACCCTCAAATTGTTGATTTGCAGCAGCGTTTAGCCGCTCAGGAAAATCATCTTGCACAACAGAATCAGCAACAATTACAGCAGCAAAGCCAAGTTGTTACCGGCGTCATAAACGATTTTGCGGCAGCGCATCCGTTTTATGAGGAACTCCATGATGACATGGTCCCTATCGTCGTTACATTGAAAGAAAGTAAACCCGGACTGTCGCACGATCAATATCTTGACATGGCATACAAAATGGCCGCAGCGGCCAACGACAGTGTGTCGAGCAAGATGGAAATTGATCGCCGAGCGCAGGCGAACGCTGAACGAGTCGCCAAGGCAAAAGAAAATGCCGCAAACGCTCGACGCGCCGGGGGCACTAACATTCAATCGACTGGCACATTGCCGCCGACTGTCGCTCATTCAAAAAATGTGGATGATTTTATCGGAGCGCTCGTAGACGAACGCATCTCAGCTTAGATAAAGGTGGAATAAACCATGCCAGCTAATAGTAGCTTCACAGAAATCTCGGCGATTACATATCGTCATTTCAAAAACAAGTATGTGACGGATAACGTTTCAAACCACACTGCCCTGCATCAGCGGCTGACGGAAAAGGATCGGGTTGATCTCATTTCCGGCGGCTGGGAAATTCAGATCCCGTTGGATTATGCGGAAAACGGCACTTACCAGCGCTACAGCGGTTACGACACGCTGGACATCGCGCAGTCGGAAGTCTTCACCGCTGTGAATTTCTCATGGAAACAGCTTGCGATTAACGTCGTCGCGAGTGGACTCGAAGTTCGTCAGAATGCCGGTAAGGACGGCGTGATCAAGCTCGTTAAAAACAAGCTGAAAAACGCCATGAAGACTGCCGGTAATAATTTCTCCAGCGACATGTATTCGGATGGCACCGCTGCAAATCAGATCAACGGTTTGCAAGCGTTAGTCTCTGACGCCGGAACGGGAACGGTTGGCGGTATCAATTCCTCCACGTACACGTTTTGGAAGTCCGGGGTGCAGTCGGCTGCTTCGCCGATTCAGGGCGGTGGTGCGATCACGCCATCTGCAACAACTATCGAGAGCCTGATGCTCCCGCTGTGGTTGCAACTGACGCGAAACAATGATCAGCCTGATTTGATTGTTGCCGACGACACGTATTTCACGTTCTTCGATGGCTCGCAGGCGTCGTTAAAGCGCTACACCAACAGCAGTGACCTCAAGGCGGGCACGACGAGCTTAAAGTACAAAGGTGCGGACGTGGTGTATGACTCGTTGGCCGGGGGTATGCCTGACGCGCATATGTATTTCTTGAACACTGACTATATCGGCATTTGCGCTCATCGTGACGCAAATTGGACGGAAGTCCCCGAGAAATCATCGGTGAATCAAGACGCCGAAGTACTGCCGATTATTTGGCAGGGCAACATGACTGTGAGCAATCGTTCGCTTCAGGGCGTCGTAGTAGCGTAACCGGCAATCAGATCAGGAGAAAATCATGTCTGACTATCAAATCGTTAATCCAATTGTCGGTATGCAAAACATTGCCGACACTTCGACAACTCAGAACCAGCCGCTCGGGACTATCGTTCAAGCGAACGATGTCGCCTCAACCGCCTATGGCTCTGGGATGTTTATTTATCTTGCGGGCGTTGCATCGACGGTACTCGGCTCGTTTGTCACTTTTAGCCAAGACGACAACACCACAACGCTGTTAGCGGCGAACGCTATCGGGCCGGTCGGCATCTCGATGTCAATTAATGTTGCCAGTCAGTACGGCTGGTATCAGATTTATGGCAAAGGTGTCGGCAAGTGTCTCGCGAGTTATGCTGATGACGGACTCGTTTATGCAACTGCTACGGCAGGCAGCATTGATGATGCCGTTGTTTCTGGCGATCGAGTGAAGCTGGCTATTGGTGCATCGGCAATCGACACCCCATCGACCGGCCTTGCCGAGTTTGAGATCCAATATCCGTTTATGGATGACGGCTCCTCCGCGTAAGCTCCTCCTCGTGGCTTTGGGCACCTCGAAAGGGGTGCCCGCTTTTAACTTCTGGAGGCCTTTATGGTTGACATTCTGCCGAGCGACAACAAAGAACGGCCCTGTTATATCGAGTTCGAGCTTCGCGCCGACGAGGACAGGAACGCATCGATTGAGGCTGGTATGCCGGTATTCAAAGACGTTGAGTACGCGAAATTAACACCAGCAGGCAGTCAAGGCACCTTGGTTTCTGATAAAGTAGTCACAGAGCAGCTACTCAACGAGTGGCGTCATGGCAACAGGCGCGGTGATGGTCCAATTCCGTATTACATACAAGCCTATGAGGCTTGGAAGCAAGGACTAGAAATGCCAGTGAATGGCTCCGACGTTAAACATTGGCCGGGGGTCACCCCCGCGCAACTGAAAACGTGTCAAGAGGCGGGCATTAAAACAGTCGAAGATTTAGCCAGTTCGAACGCGGACAGTATTCGGCGGTTGGGTATGGGCGGTTTAGCTTTGGTGAAAAAAGCTCAAATCTATTTAGAAAATGCTGGGACAAATAAAGCCGCAGAGCAAATTTCTGCGCTGGAACTGAAAATTGAAGCGATGGAAAGTCTAGTAAAAACTCAAAGCGAGCAAATAACCGAGCTTCAAGATGACTTAGAGTCGCGCCCCGCAAAACGCGGCAGGCCGAAAAAAGAGGCAGCATGAGCCTGCTGACTATCGTTCAAAATGTGTGCGATACGATTGGCTTGGCGCAGCCATCGGCGGTGATCGGCTCGACAGATCAAAACATAACCGCACTGCAAGCGATGGCAAATACGGAAGGGCGGGAGTTGTTAGACAGATTTTCGTGGCCAGCCACCCAACTTGAAGTCACGCACACTTCGCTGGCCGCTGAATTACAAGGCGTTATGACAACTCTCGCCCCAGGCTTCAGCTATATCACCAGCTCAACGTTTTGGGATCGAACGCTAACGCAACCAGTGCGTGGGCCATTATCGCCCATCGAATGGCAAGCGCTGAAAGCGATGACTGCGACGGGACCATCTGCAAGCTACCGAATATTCGGCGGCAAGTTATATGCGTATCCCGCCCCGAGTGCTGGTAATACGTGGGTATTTGAGTACCAATCGACATACTTCTGTCAATCAGCCGCAGGCGCGAATCAGTCGAAATGGACGGCAGATACCGATGTCGGTGTCCTCGATGAGCATTTGATGGAAATGGGCATCATCTGGCGATTCAGAAAAAAGAACGGCCTTGATTACTCTGAAGACTATCGCTCATATGAGCAAAAACTAGCGACGGAAACTTCCCGCGCTGGCGGCAGGCCGATCTTAGACATGGTTGGCTACACGCCAACGCGAGGTGTCTACATCCCTGAAGGAAGCTGGGCGTAGTGTAGTGCCGACCGCGGAAGAAATCGCGGCGTTGTTAGATCGGCTCGATGCTGAGAGGAAGGCAAAATACGGACTGCCGGATGATTTTTCAGTTGATAATTTAACTGCCGATCCGGCTTTAAGCATCCCTCTCGGTGCAGGAAGCAGCATAAATCCGACGATTGACTATCAAAACGGCATGCTTATTCCTGGCGTAGCGGCGAGAGGTGACGATCTGTCCGGCTACGCCAATGTCGAAATTAACAAATTGGGGCCGCAAGCTGTCAATGCTGGAATAGGTGATGATCGATTCCATGTTGATGCCAGCCTTCCATTGTCAGACCCCGCAGCAGCCAACCTTCGTGGCGAAATCGATTTGCTGCCGCCCGATAAAAAAGAGGCGCTGGCAATTGCGCTGGAATTGTCGCCTGCCGAGGCAAGGTATTTTCTAGGCTTACGTTATCGTTACTAACATGGGTACTCGACGCTTTAGCCAAAATATCCCGCCCGCAGTCAGCGATCAAGCAAATCAGGCGGTCGTTGCTGGTAGACCCAATCCTGCTATCGGTATGGGACTCAAAACACCCAGCGATCAGCCGCAATTCGGCGAAGTTGGCTGGATCAATCCAAATTACGATCCAAATCACAACGCCGATGGCTATCATCGGTTCGATCCGACAATACCCGGCATGGGGATGCAAATGTCGCGAACTTATGCAGACGGTGGGTACGCATATGACGTATATCAGCAAAACCATCCAGGCACTGCGTATGCGCGAAATTCGAGGCAGTTTCTAGCCGAAAACGGCATAGATGCGGCCACAGCGACCGACATGCAGAAATTCGCTGCGATGGACTATGCGGGGCGATTAAGTCAGTGGAAAAATCAGCGGCCTAAACGAAAGTTTGGGATCAAAGACGCATTCGGATTAGCGTTATCCGTGGGCGCTATTTTCGTTGGCAACCCTGTTGCAGCCGCAGCGATGGCTGGTGGCGGCACCGCGCTACAAGGGGGGGATATTGAGGATATTGCGCTATCGGCGGGACTAGCTGGTGCTTTTCCCAATAGCGGACCTCTAGTGACGGCAGGCAAACTAGGAATGGCTGGCTACCAATCTCTAGCGTCTTCAGGGGCTAATTTAAGTCCCGATCAATATAGTCTTCGTGAGGGTGGAAATCCAAAAATCACAACTTTCGAGCCGGAAAATCAAGACATAGCTTTTAGAAAATTTCCAACAAGCGCCTATCTTGCGGCATACCCCGGCGCTTCTACCCCAACAGCGACTACCGCAAGTCCAATAAGCACGACTCCAGCAGCCCCAATAGCTCGAACCGAAACTACCCCGATAGCTGGAACTGCAAACGCTGCGCGGCCTTATGTCGCCCCAACGCGCATTCCGATTGCGCCGAATATTCCTATAGTTAATTACGATCCAAGCAGAAATTATGCGCAGCTTACACAACAATCAAGCCCACGCGCAGCAACAATGCAGCAGGCGTTAATGCGCCCCGCAGCGACTCGCCGCCGATCCCAAAATGTTACAGCCGCTTAATAATAACTCTAAAAGAATCAAAACGTCGCAAAGCGTAAGCATTCCTGCGCCTGTGCGCGGCTGGAACGCCCGCGAATCGCTCGCAAATATGTCCGAAGATTTCGCGGTATCGCTCGATAATGTATTTCCGAACCTCACAAGCTGCGACGTGCGTAGCGGCTACGAATCGCATAGCACCGGCAACGGCACTGGCGCTGTAGAAACGCTGGTGGAATACGCAGGTCCGGTAACGCGCAAGTTACTCAGCGCTGCCGGTAGTGTCATCTACGATTCGAGCGCAGCAGGCGCTTCGACCTCCATTGCCACCGGCAAAACAAATGCCAGATGGCAAACCACGATGATGGGGACAGCGGGGGGGAACTTTCTGTATTTTGTAAATGGGGAAGATGCGCCAATTTATTACAACGGCTCGGCATTTGTTACGCCAACGCTTTCGAGCGTGACAGCGGCCGACATTATTCACGTTACGACGCATCAGCGGCGGTTGTTTTTCGTTTTCAAAGAAAGCCTGACGTTTGGTTATTTGCCAGTTGTATCAATAGCTGGCACGGTTTCGACGTTCGATTTGAGTGGGCTATGTCGTAAAGGCGGCTATTTGATGGCGATCGGCTCATGGACGAGGGACGGTGGCTCTGGCCCTGATGATTTATTCGTTGCGATAACGTCCGAAGGTGAAGTGATTTTGTTCGCGGGCAACGATCCCAGCACGGCAGCAGATTGGGTTTTATCTGGTGTTTTCAGCATCGGTAAGCCAATCGGCAGGCGGTGCATTGAAAAAGTCGGCGCAGATTTAATCGTAACGACGCAAGACGGTGCAATATCGCTGACGACATTCCTGCCGATTGATCAAGTCGGCAGCACCAGCATGGCGCTGTCAACCAATATTCAAAATGAGTTTGTGAGTTCAACGCGAAATTATGGCACGAATTTCGGTTGGCAATCGCTGCATTACGCGCAAGGATCGTACCAATTATATAATATCCCGATCAGCACAACGGCTGCTTATCAGTATGTGGTTAATACGCAAACCGGCTCATGGTGTCGATTTACTAATCAAAATGCCGCTTGCTGGTCGTTGTACAACGATGATCTGTATTTCGGCGCTCAGGACGGCGGAATAATCTACAAGGCTGACACCGGCGTGTCGGACAATTCAAACAATATCGATTGGAAAATACGGCCCGCGTTTTCGTATTACGGGGCGCGAGGCAATCAGAAACTATTCACGCTTTGCCGCCCGCATTTTACATCCACGGGATCGCCAGGTTTTGCGATAGATTTGAACCTAGACTTTTCTGACACAATTCCGACTTCAGTCCCGACAGAATCCACGATTGCTGGTGCGCTTTGGGATGTCGCAAGATGGGACACCGGCTTGTGGACGGGCGAGGCTCAGGTTGCTAACTGGGTGACTGTGACGGGGCTAGGTGAGGCTGCTTCGCCTGCGATCCACGGCGCTACAAAGTCAATCACGATAAAATTCAACAGCTACGATATGGTTTGGCAGCAGGGCAACGCGATTTGACAACCTTGGTATTCGGTCGAGATGAAGAACTGGTGACGTGGGCCGAGCGCAGCGGCATTGGCCCATTCCAACGGCCATTGACAGCCATCGGGGTAGCTGACGACGAGGATAAAATTATGGCAGTGGCAATCTACAACAATTATCGTTATTCTGCCGATATCGAAGTTTCTTTCGTTGCAGCGACCCCACGTTGGGCCACGAAGTGCAATATTCGGGCAATGCTGAGTTACCCGTTTGTTCAGCTTGGCGTAAAGAGGTTGTCTGCCATCACCACGAAAAAAAACAAACGCTGTCGAAAATTGCTTACTGGGCTTGGTTTTAAGCTGGAAGGCGTTCACCCGTTCGCCGGAGAAAACCAAGCGACTGCGATCACCTACGGACTCTATCCCGAGCCAGCGAAAAAATGGGTAGAAAACAATGGGTAAAAAGACACCTGACGCACCCCCTGGATTTAATCCATCACAAGTTGCAGCTTCGCAGGGCGCAATAAACAAAGAAACGGCTATTGCTCAAACGCAGCTCAATCAGCTCGATGAATTTACGCCATACGGCTCATCTGTTTACGAGACAACTGGCGATCCGACGCCGCAGGGCATCCAGAGATACAAGAGAACCTTCGAGTTAGATCCAGATCAGCAAGCGATTCTAGATCAACAAAATCGAGTAAGTCGCGAACTGAGTACGGTTGCCGGAGATCAAGTTAGCCGAGTCGGCGAAACGCTGGCAACGCCGTTTAGCTATGAGGGGATGCCCGCTGGCGGTAGCGCAGCGAATCTCGGACAAACGGTTTCAAACTTAGCTGCAATGACACAAAATCCGTATGATTTGCAGGCTGGGAAATCCTTCGCGCCGACAGCCCAAGGCATAGGCGCAGCGGCGGACGCTGGCACACAGGCCGCGATCACCGCCGCAGAATCTTATAGTACGCCTTTCGATTACTCTTCTGCCCCCGCAGCGCCCGAAGCCGATGCGGCGGCTAGGCAGCAGGTGATCGATTCACTTTACGGACAATCTCAGTCTCGCTTAGATCCACGCTTCGAAAGCGAGCAGAGAGCGATGGAAAACCAGCTTGCTAATTCCGGTATTCCGAGAGGCAGCGAGGCATTTTCGAGCGCGATGCGAGACTTTAACCTTGGCAAAACTGATGCGTATCAAACTGCCCTAAACGCTGCAATTCAAGCGGGCGGCGCAGAGCAATCACGGTTATTCGGCCTCGGCACTCAAGCACGGCAAAATGCCATCGCTGAGCAGAATTACTTGCGTGCGTTACCAGCAGCGGAGCAGCAGCAACTCATGGGCATGTACGGCCAAGAGCAGGCTTTGCGCCAGGGGCAATTCGATGCGATGGGCGCGGTGCGTGATCGAGAAATTGATGAGCAATTACGCCAGCGTCAAATTCCAATGCAGGAAATGCAGAACTTAGCACAAGCGCAAACCGGACTGTTCGGATTGAGTGATCAACAGCGCCAGCGGGTTATTCAGGAACAGGCTTACTTGCGTAATCTGCCGCTGAATGAAACTGCCGCGCTGATGTCCGGCACTCAAATTCAAACGCCCCAGTTCGGTGCGGCTTATCAATCAGCCATAGCAGCGCCCGACTACGCTGGGTTAACTGCGAGCAATTATGCAAATCAAGTCAATGCGTACAACACGCAGTTAGGTCTGAAGGGCGCAAAATATGGCGCACAGGGCGATTTAGCTGCCGCTCTCGGCGGCTATGCAATAGCTAAAAGTTAAGGCTTGGTGATCAAATAATGCGAAAAATTGATTTATATCGTAGCGGAGGTCGTGGCTTGTTAGGCGGGCAGGTTGATCGGATCCCGTCTTACACCGCAAAGCCTTACGACATAATTACGCCCGCCTCTGCGCGATACACCTTCGCCGCAGATATGGTTAGGGCGCTGACTGCTAAAGCAGAAAAGGACAAAGAGGACAAAATTAGATCCGGTATGTTGGCTGCAATAATTGGTGACGAGCATCAGTACGATCCAAGCAAAGCGTCAGAATCCTTTACACCGTCGCCACTTATGGAGTCTCATCGCGTTGCCTTGGCTAATGCTCAGGCGCAGGCGCAGCCCGAAGGCGTGAGTGCGTTAGGCCTTGGCTCTGACAGCACGGCTCTGGCACCGGATTCTCTCCAATCAATGCCCTTGACAGATTTCGAGCCGGAAGATATCGAGACGTTAATAGCTCAAGCTCCCTCATCGGGCATTGGTTCAGAGGCATTAGTGCCGCCACAATTTGAATCAACAGATTTTACGCCTCAGCCTAATTTGGGTGACGATGCAGCGATGCGAGCCGCGCTGATTGGCGATATTAAGACGCCCCTCGGTTACGCCGGTGATCGTGGTGGCCTTCCGGCAAGCACTGAAGCAGAAGAATTAGCGGCCTACACTGGTTCGGCTGAGGATCGGGCAGCACAAGAGCGCGCCCACAGAGCAACCGTTAATACTATAGCGGAAGAAAAACGAAGGATGGCCCAATTAGTCGCCTCAAATCCAAACATAGTAAATTCTGATGAATATGCCCAATGGGTGCAGTCGATTGTGACTCGGCAGCAAGCATTAGTAGATGAACAACGTAAACATGGACGAGCTTTAGAGGTGGCGGAAGCAGGTCGAGCGCCCGCAGGGTTAACAGTAAAAACTGTTCCAAATCCAAACTACCCTAGCGGATATGGTTATGTTGATTTGCGTACTATGCGAGACCTCGGCGAAGCGGTAAAGCCTGGAGCAGCAACAGAAATAACCAACGTCATTGGAAGTGGAGAGCTTCACAAGGGATATCGTACTACGCCGGAAGGCGCTGAAGCCATACCTGGAGGATCAGAAGATCCCGAGGTAATAGCCGAAAAAGAAAAAGTAACAAAAAAAGCTGCTCTACAGGTTAAAAATCTAGAGAAACTCCCAGGGAAGCGTGGTGCTATTTACGCAGATCACATAAAAACTCCGACTCTGAGGACTTCTATTAATCAAGCTATCGAGTTAGCTAAAAGTCCCTTTTCTTCTGGGATGGCGCAATGGATGCTTGATAAAGTCCCACTTCCTGAAGTTGCGGGGTATAACCTTGGGGCGGCTCATGATCTTCAAGTCGCTTTAGATTCTGTAAAAGCAAATGTGGGCTTTAATGAATTGCTTAGAATAAAAGAGGCAGGCGGAACGTTAGGGGCATTATCGGAAATGGAAAACAGACTGCTCCAAGCTATGCAAGGCGCTCTCGTTGCGGTACAAGATAAAGAGGCGCTTATTCCTGCGCTTAAACAGGTTATGGAAATTTGGGAGTTGAATCTTCAGCAGAAAAAGAATGAATTTAAGTCTCTTTATTCCAAAGCTGGTGGTTGGGAAACAGATGAACGAAGACCGTGGGAGCCGCCTCCAGATTCTGGAATATCGCAACAAGAGTGGGATGAAATGAACGCAGAAGAAAAAGCATCAATGGAAGCGGGAGCGTAATTTTAATGGCTTTAACTGCACAACAAAAAAAGCATCTTGCTGAAATAAGAAAGAAAAAAGCAGAAGAACAAAATAACGCGAGAACCGTTACAGCCGCACCGCAATCTGAAATCGCCGCTCCTGAGTGGTCTGAGGTGCCGAGGCTGGCTGCTTCTAATTTAGGGCCAAGCGCGTCTAGGTTTGCTGGCGATATAGCGCACATGGTGACTAGCCCAGTAGAGACCGGAGAGTCTTTATGGAATCTGGCCGCTGGCGCAGCTCAGAAAATAATTCCCGACTCATGGACTGGCGGTCCGATGGGTAAGGAAAAGTACGCCGATGCTATGGGGCAGTTTTTCGTTGAGCGTTACGGTGGCGAAGATGAAATCAAAAGGACTTTAGCCACGGACCCAGTAGGGGTATTAGCTGACTTTTCAACCTTTCTTACTGGCGGCGCGATGGCTGTTGCCAAAGCTCCTATGATCGCCGCTAAAACGGCTCAAGTTGCTGGCAAAGTTCCAGCTTTATCTACGGGTGCCAGAACAGCAGAACGCGCAGCGCGGTTCGTAGAGCCGACAATTCAAAAAGCGGCTGGGGCAGTCGGCAACGTTGGGAAATGGGCCGACCCACTTTACACGACCGCTAGAGGAACAGGTGCCGCTGCAAAAAAAGCAATTTCTCTGCCTGAAGCGTTAATAGGGGCGTCTGCTGGAGTAGGGTCAGCCCCTGTACGGGAAGCAGCAACATCCGGCTATAGAGGTGGGGAGGCGGGTAAGGCATTTAGAGAAAATATGCGCTCGATTGTAAATTACGAACAAGTTATTTCAGACGCAATGGCGGGCCTGCAAAAATTAAAGAATACAAGAAACGCACAATACAGATCAGGGAAGGTTGATATTTCTAAGGATCTAACGGTTTTGGATTTCGGTGAAATTGATCGGGCTTTAGTAAAGGCAGTTGACGATAATACTTTTAAGGGAATTCCTAAGTCTAAGCCAACAGCAAACGCGCTAAAAGAGCTTGACGAACTTATAGCCGAGTGGAGAAGCTATGACCCTGCCGAGTTTCATACACCAGAAGGAATGGACGCGCTCAAGCAATCGATTGGAAGTTTAATTGATTGGAAAACTAACTCTAAAGCGCACAATTTAGCCGCCCAAGCTATGTATGAAAAAGTTGGGGGGTTGATCAGAAAACAAGCCCCCGCATATGACAAGTTAATGAAAGATTATTCGACGGCATCTCAGCATATTATAGACATAGAAAAATCCTTTAGTCTTGGCAAGAATAAAAGTGCTGATGCCTCCCTTAGAAAATTGACTAGCGTTATGAGGAATAACGTCAATACTAATTATGGGGCAAGGTTAGCTCACGCGGAAGCATTACAAACAGCATCAGGAAGACCCTTGATCCCAGCTTTAGCTGGACAGTCAATGAGTGCGATGAGTCCTCGGGGGTTAGCGGGTACAACAGGTGGGATAGCACTTCCCGCATACGCAGCAATGGCAACAGGAAGCCCCTTACCTTTTCTTACGATCCCGTTTCAAAGCCCCCGATTAGTTGGTGAAGCGGTTCATGCTGGAGGCAGGGTGGCCGGAGCAGGGTCTAAAGTTGCTGGCATGACAGAAGCACTGCTTGGTAAGGCTGGCATGTCCTCTAGAGGGCTGGCTGCTACAGGTTATCAGGTGCAGCGACCAGATGCCGAGGAGCGGCGCAGATTAGAGGAAGAATATATTCGTCCTCGGTTAAAAAACTATTAGGAAATTAACCAATGGCTAGAAACGGCTCAGGCACTTATTCAAACCCGTATCCTGATTTTGTGAGCGGGACGGTTATCTCGTCCACCGAGGTAGATGCTAACAATTCCGACATCGCCACGGCGCTAACGCAATCCATTGCGGTTGATGGGCAATCCGTCGTCACGGGCGATATTCCACTCGCTACGCACAAGTTCACAGCGATGAAAGTCGGCACCGCATCGACAGACAGCCTGTCACTAGGCCAAGCGCAGGCTGAGGCTTTTGTGTGGTGCGCTACAGCGGGCGGAAGCGCCGATGCTGTAACTTTATCACCTACGCCTGCGATCACCGCTTACGCGGCAGGACAGCGCTTTGTGTGGATGGCGAGCGGCAGTACTAATACGGGCGCGACAACCGTAGCCATATCCGGCTTGAGCGCGATTGCGCTGCAAGACAATGGGGCGGCGCTGACGGCGGGCCAACACGCTGCCGGAAAAATGTTCATGGGGGTGCTGGATACGACCTCCACCGTGCAGATAATGCAGGTGCAGGTGAGCGGCACAGATCCACTCATCGTGTCGAGCCTCACCGTTACCGGCGATGCCACCATTGGCGATGATTTGACGCTGTTATCCGATGCCTCGATTTTAGGATTCGGCGAGCATACCGATGTCCTGCTCACTCATGTGGCGGATTCTGGTCTGAATATGTCTGTCACCGGAAACAACGTTGCTACATTGGGGGTAACTCAAGATAAAGAGGACTCAAGCACTGGGCCGGTCTTTAATTTAACAAGATATTCTGCAAGCCCCGCAGATGCCGATGGCGGCGGAATCATCCAGTTCTTGATGGAGAACAGTGCCGATGAACTGTGGACTGCTGCTCAAATCTATTCAGTAGCAACCGACGTTACTGATACAGAAGAAGACGGCAAGCTCCTCATAAATACGATGAAAGCGGGCACTTCCACTACTGCGTTAACGATTTCGGATACCGGCATTCAAGTTCCAGACGGCGGCAATGTAGGGTCTGTAACGAGTCCGACCGCTCTCGATATTCTCGGCACTGGCGAAATTGGAATAGGCATTGCGGGAAACGCAAGCCACCAGACATACATCTACGACAACACGACAGGCCGTAACGGTCTTCGGGTGCAGTTAGATAATGCTAGCAGCACGCAGACCGGCATATATGCCACGACTGATGGTGCGGGTATCGCTGTGTACGGTAGCTGCGCCGGAGCGCATTGGGGAGTGTATGGACTGAGCGCCGCGCATTATGGGGTTTACGGAAAAACGCAATCTGCGAGTCACGGCGGATGTTTCGGCATTAGCGCAGATGCAGCCAATTACGGAATTTTAGGTCACGCAAACAATTATGGGGTCTACGGCACAACCGTTCATTCGGTTGGCGCGCTGACGAAAGGCTCCGGTACTTTTCTTATTCCGCATCCGCTGAAATCCGAAATCGAAGGGGAGCCGTGGTCGCTGGCTCATTCATTTATCGAAGGGCCGCAATGCGACCTGATCTACAGGGGGAGGGTCGATTTAGTCGATGGAGTGGCTTCGCTCTCGATCGACAATAAGTACGGAATGACTCCGGGCACGTTCGTTTGGCTCACAAAATCTGACAGTGTGCAGACGTTCACAAGTAATGAAACGGGGTGGGATGCAGTTCGCAGTTCTTTCAGCGGAGATACGATCACAATCGAATGCCAAAATTCTTCATCCACAGATACGATTTCATGGATGGTAATCGCCGAACGCGGTGATCCGAATATCATCGCAAGCACAATTACTGATGACGAAGGTAATTTGCTAATCGAACGCCCAAGCGAGCCTGAACCGCCACCACCACCGCCACCAGAGGATTAATTATGAAATGGATCATTGCTCGATTTAAGG
>Ga0080013_1004370_pt1 | contig 13993 bp, 30 predicted proteins | sample ETNvirenome_6_85_FD_69236 | JGI IMG/M metagenome (GOLD analysis project Ga0080013, IMG submission 69236) | Marine viral communities from the Pacific Ocean - ETNP_6_85 (SPADES assembly) (version 2) | ecosystem: Environmental > Aquatic > Marine > Oceanic | place: Pacific Ocean | collected 2013-06-19
CTATATTGATATCGCGGGCTATGCGGCCATCGCGGCGGAGATTGAAAGCAAGAAGTCCAAGAAAGACGTGAGCTTCCTCACGGAAGGAGAAAGAAGAGGCAAGATGACAAAGGAATATGTTGACGGCTTGAACAAGGTCATGAACGAACTGGACAAGGAGAAAAATGTTTAAGCATAATTCGATCTACATGAAAAAATACATCTGGCCGGAGGACAAGCTTCTCTCCCCTTCACGCATTCTTGATAGGACAAGCGACAAGTCATTCCTGGAAAAATGGCGTAAGAGGATCGGAGACGAGGAGGCGGATCGAATCGTCGCCCACTCCATCGCCGTCGGCAAGAGCATGCACTCCTATTTGGAGGGAAAGATAAAGAATGAAAGAGGGGACATACTGTATGACTTCAACCCCAACAAGAAGCTGGCGACGAAGCTCGCCAAACTGATCATTACAAAAGGATTGAAGGACAAGTTGCAGGAAGTATGGGGCGTGGAGTCCCGCGTGCATTTTGGAAATTACTACAGGGGCATCGCCGACCTGGTCGGCGTCTATGAGGACGAGCCGTGCATCATTGACTTCAAGCAGAAGAGAAAAACACAATTAAAGAGCTATGACTCCATCAAGAATTATTTCACGCAGATGGCCGCTTACGGAATGGCGCACAATAAAATGTGCAAGACGAAGATCAAGAAAGGCGTCGTGCTGATCGCGACGCACGATCACAAGTTTCAAAGATTCGTTGTGGAAGGCGACGCATGGCGCATGCATTGCCGGGACTTTTTAACGCGCCTCAGAACCTGCATGAAGGAGGACTAATGACACAAGTGCCGTTATTTCAACCTCCAAGCGAATGGCTTCCGCCGGAAAGGCTTCCCGAACTGAGGGAGGCGAAGGAGATAGCCATTGACTTGGAGACGAACGACCCCGGATTAAGGAAGACGGGCCCCGGATGGGCGACAGGCAACGGCTACATCGCCGGCGTCGCCATCGCGGTCGAAGGATGGAAGGGGTATTTTCCCCTGCGTCACGAGGGCGGTGGAAACTTCGATGAAAAATTCTTCAAGAAGTCGCTGAAAGCCATACTGAAGCTTCCGTGCGACAAGATATTTCACAACGCCATGTACGACGTGGGCTGGCTCCGGCAGTGGGGACTGGAAGTCAACGGACGCATCATCGACACGATGATCGCCGCTCCTCTGATTGATGAAAACAGATTTAGATATTCATTGAATGAGCTTGGAAAGGACTATCTCAAGGAGACGAAGTCCGAGGCGCTTCTTTACGAGGCCGCCAAGGAATGGGGCGTTGACGCGAAGGCGGAGATGTGGAAGCTCCCGCCCATGTACGTCGGCCCTTACGCCGAACAGGACGCCGATCTGACGCTGCGACTGTGGCAGTACTTCAAGCCGGAGTTGATCAAACAGGAGCTCAGCAGCATTTTTGACCTCGAGACGCGGCTTCTTCCCTGTCTCATCGACATGAAATGGGAAGGGGTGAGCGTTGATCTGGAGAAGGCGGACTCGATTAAAAAGAATCTGATCATACGTGAAAAGAAAATATTAAAACAGATCAAGGAAGACACGGGCGTAGACGTCGACATCTGGGCGGCGATGAGCGTCGCCAAGGCGTTCGACAAGCTCAACATCAGATACGACCGCACGTTGAAGTCCGGACAGCCGAAGTTCGACAAGAACTTCCTGACCACGCACAGGCATCCCCTGGCGAGGATGATCGTGACGGCGAGGGAGATCAACAAGGCGAGGACCACCTTCATTGACACAATACTTACACATTCCGTGAACGACAGGATTCACGCCGAAATCCATCAGATGCGGGGCGACGGGGGAGGCACGGTGACCGGACGGTTCTCGTACAGTAATCCGAATCTCCAGCAGGTCCCTTCACGGAACAAGGAACTCGGACCGTTGATCCGGTCCATATTCGTCCCGAAGACGGGGTGCGCGTGGGGAAGCTTTGACTATTCACAGCAGGAACCGCGCGTCCTCGTTCATTACGCCGCACTGACGGGCGGGGGACTGAGGGGCGCTGATGAAGTGATTGAATCCTACAAGACGGAGGATTCCGACTTCCACCAGGCCGTGGCGGACATGGCGGGCATTGACAGGCGGACGGCCAAGACGATCAATCTCGGCATGATGTACGGAATGGGAAAGGGAAAACTGGCGAGCTCACTCGGACTCAACAAGCAGGAGGTGGACGACCTTTTTTCAAAATACCATAACAACGTCCCCTTCGTCAAACAGTTGATGGAGCAGGCGACACGGCGCGCGGAACACGTGGGCTATCTGAGGACGCTTCTAGGACGCAAGTGCCGGTTTGACCTGTGGGAGCCCAGAGCGTTCGGCATTCACAAGGCCCTTCCAAGATGGGAGGCGGAGAATGAGTACGGACAGTATTTGAAACGCGCGTGGACTTATAAGGCGTTGAACCGGTTGATACAAGGATCAAGCGCCGACATGACGAAGAAGGCGATGGTTGATTTGTATGAAGAGGGAATACTCTCTCACATACAGGTTCACGATGAACTGAACTGCTCGATAGAAAGTGAAAAGCAGGCGAAAAAGATCAAGGAGATCATGGAGCAGACTGTCGAGCTGAAAGTTCCTTTGAAGGTGGATATGAAGTTGGGACCTTCTTGGGGTGAAATAATGTGAAGATTTGTTCGAACTGTAGAAAAGAAAAATTATACTCAGAGTTTCATGCAAAGGCGGAAAGCTCCGATGGACACAGCAGTTGGTGCAAGACTTGCAGAAAACATTGGAATGACAAGATAGCCCCTAAAAAAAAGATCAAGGACAACGAAAGATTATCCAAGAGTCCGGATAACTTCCTAAAGCATTGGTTATGCAACGCCAAAAGACAAGCACGCTACCCTACGGATGATGATGTTACTCTAGATTATTTAATGGATCTTTGGAAAAAACAAAAAGGACTTTGCGCTCTTTCGCAACAACCTATGACACATATAAAAGGAAAAGGAAGAGTGCACGAGAATGTTTCAGTGGACCGCATTGACTCCTCCATACACTATAAGAGAGAAAATTTACAATTGGTCTGTTTTATTTTTAATATGTGGAAAGGAACATTAAGCAATGAGGAATTTAAGAATTTTGTTCACTTGGCGGGGGAACACTCTTTTTCTTCAAAGACCAACCATAATGATCAGTATAAATAACTTTAATGTCTGAAAAATCTTCTGGATTATCTAATTTTTGGATATCTTTTTTCGTCATTTCTGCTAGAATATTTACAGTTTTTTTTAAAGAACTCTCCTGTTTACTGTCTTGTTCCATGCTTTACATTATTGACAAGTTTACGTTAAATGCAACAAAATACTGCAATTTCAAAGTAAAGCGTGTAACAGCTTGTGTTCAATGAATTGTAAAAATGTAAAGGATGTAAATAATGAACATTGTATCAGGACTATGCGCCACCTTGCTGCTGCTGTGCCAGCCTTTCATCAGTAATTTTGATTTTGAATATGACAATAAAGATGAATTCGTCACGGGAATCGTGCAGTGCACGCAAGCATTCAACGCGATCATCCCCCCGCAGCAGCGCGTGGTGGTCGTTCTCAGCGCGGCTCAGGCCGTACTGGAATCCGACTGGGGAAAGTCCCGTTTCGCCAAGCTCGGTAATAATTTCTACGGAATCATTCAAACAGATCCAACCGAACCCCACATAAAGGCGCTCAACAGCGACGTCCTCGTCAAGAGGTACGGGCGCAAATGCGAAAGCGTGGCGAGCTACGTCACCATGCTCAACACCCACGATTTTTTCAAGGAATACCGCGAAGAACGGATCAGGCAGTGGACGAGCCAGGAAGTCGACGTGGAGGCCCTGGCCGACACCCTGCACGGATACGCCGTTGACTCCTTTTACGTCTACAAGGTCAAGGACACCATTTCATACTTATACATGACCTATCCCCTCCTATTTAATCCTTGACATTTTCATTAAATCCCATATATGTGAGCTTAATGAAAAGGAGAAATAAAGAATGACAGACATTACGAAGTTCAAGTCAATCGCGATTAAGATTGACTCCTATAAACTGGCGAAACCCATGGCGAATGAAAAATACATGTCAATGGGCGCCTTTGTTCGCTACCTCATAGACAAGGAACACGAACAGCAGGTGAATGGAAAAGATCATGACCGAGCAAAACAAGAACAACATTAAGCAGGCGCTGTACGTCGCGGTCCTCAACAAGATGACGGGGGAGTTGTCCGAGGCGGAGGCCAGGGAGCTTCTTCTGACGCACAATCCCGCCTACATCACCAGCAAGGATCATGATCACGCGGATCACGTCGAAGAATTGAAGAACATCCTCATCAAGCAGAACGAACTGCGGGGAACCATAAATTACATCAGAACAGCGCACTTCAAGCCGCAGAAACCTGTTGGAAAAGATGGAAAAAATAGTTAACGCCGTCATCCATTTTGAACAAGAAGAAAAAAAACTCGTCCGCGTGCACTACACGGACGGAACGACGAAGGTGTTCGATCCCGTTGAATGGGACATGCTGATCAAGGAAGGAAAAAAGCTGTGGGACGAGCACGAGAAAGAAATCATGGACCTGAGAAATGAACGAGAACGATTTGATGGTTGATGGAACCAGTTTATCCTGATTACACGCGCCATGACAAGAGGGCCCGCCATTACAGGTATCTGTATGACGCGGATTACAAGAAGTTCCACTGGAACGACCTGGACCTCAAGGAGCGTGACTACTGGCGCGGTCGCGTCCAGCAGGACGAACAGGACAGGATAAGAAAACATGAGCCGGGCCGATTTAAAAAGAAAAAAGCACAAGGGCCGACGCAAAGTCGGATCAAGGAAAAGAAAGAACAGGAGGCGGGCCCGCCTCGGGCTTCGCGTTAGAAAAAACCGCTAGGACGAGCAGGAGGGGCAGTCCTCTTCTTCGTCATAATTCGTCTTATATACGTTCTTGGGATAATGGGCCGGAGGCTTCTCCGACAAATGTCTCAATGTTTTCTCGTCGTGACAACCACAACGTTCTTTCTCCAGTCTATCCACCTTGTCTGCCAGGTAGCAAAGCATCTTCTCCATATCCCTTTCGGTCATTTCAGTCTCCTCTTTTGTGTTTTGGGGTGAACTTGCCGTTATACACCTAAAAGGTCGATGGGATCAAGATCTTTTATTTCTGGGACGTCGTTTTTCCCGCCTGGTCGTCTCCGACGGCCGCCCATATCTTCTCCGTCAGCCTTTTCCGGTCCCCGTCCCTTATCATTTCACGCTTCAACTCCTCGACCCGATCGTTGAGCACGCCGATCGTGGTTATGATGTGGCCGGTGGCGTCGAGTCTCACCCTTTTTGAGAGCGCCCTGACCTCGTTCTCCAGTGAAAGCATGTGTTCCGTCTTCTGCTTCCTCCTTTCGTGTCGTTCCCACTCCGTCATTCGTCCTTCTCCTTTTCAGCCATTTTCTCCCCTATCCCCCACACCATCACGGCGATGAAGGCCAGAAGAGCCACCTGTAACACGTCAAGAATCATCATTGTCGTCATCGTCCTCCTCCAAGTTCATCCATTCCTCACGGGGCCCGTGGTACCAGGCCTTCGTCCTTTCATAGGGATGCAACGCGCTCTCCTGCCAGTACCATTGCAGTACGAACGGCTCATCCATGCTTGTACCTGCGCCGGTTTCGCTTGTGCCATCGCTTGTGCCACGCCCAGTTGCTCACCCTGCTCCCGTACTTCTCGCAAAGGCTCAGGAACCAGTCCTTGATCCTGAACCAGGTCACGCGAGGCTCCTCATGTGATCGCTCATCTCCTTCGCCCTTTTCGGGGTCTGGTCAGCCCACCTGGAGTCCAGCATCTCGATCGAGGCCTTCTCATAATTGGGCGGATCGTTCCTGAGAGCCTTCCAAAAATTACGGAACTTTTTCACACCGGTTTTTCCCAGTTGAAACACCATCTCCGTGACGGTTTCCTTCGCAAGGTCATCCAGTGCCGGGCACTCGCTACAAAGCTCCTCAGCGCCCTGTATGGCGCTTTTCAGGTCTTGTTCGAGGATGGTCAGGAGGAATTTCTCCCCGTACTCCTCTCCGTCCTCCCAGAAGTCCTCCACGCACAAATGACCGACGCCCACGGTCCTCTTGCCTAGAGAATCGAGGTAGACCTTGTTGCGGTAGCCTTCATGGGCCTTTACCGATTTTAGCAGTCTTTCCATGTTCATATTCTTTTCCCCTTATTTAAACTTGTCCTTGAAGTACGGCAGAAGCCACTGGTTGTCCCTGAACACCTGCGCCAGGCCGTTGGTCACCGTGTTGATGACGACCTCCTCCTTGTTCTCCGTGTCAAGGGGCTCTCCCGTCTGCGTCAGCGAATTGATGTAGGCTATTCCGTGTAAAATTTCGTGAAGCAACGTGTTCGCCTCGTCGAGCGGTTGCAGTCCGGTCTGGATCGTTATGGTGTTCTTCCGGTGCTCGTACTCCCCGTACGCGTCCGTCTGCTTCTGGAACGTGGTCGTGTCCCGTTTGATGGCTATGTCCTGATAACCGATCTTCACCGTCTTCTCAAGTCTTCCACTAACTCTTTCCATTCATCCTTCTCCTTCCTCTCCCGGCGCTTGTCGGGAATCACCTTCATCTTATATTTCTCCGTCCGCACCTCGCGCGCGACCGGATTCCGTTTCTTGTAGACGACTCCGTGCCGTCTCACCTTGATCACGGGCCACGGACCGTGAAGCAGTCCATGCCCCTTTTCATCCGGACGTAGCTGTCCGCGTCCACTTCATTGACGCGGTCCCATACGTCCAATTGATATTCGCCGTGCTTGTCGATGAACTCGTCACGCGTCATCTCCGCCGCGTCCTCCTCCAGCTTCATCAGCCATTCCTTTACTCTTCCCATTACACACCCGCCAAGTTGATCTTATCATCATCGTCATCAGCGTAAGGTCTTGTGTCCTTATTAATGTCATACATTTTCCAGAATTCTTCTACTGTAATAACAGCAACAGGATTATCTGAAATATAATTCTCAAATATTCTATCTGGATTTTTGCCAATTGTTTTTTCAACGGCATTATTCTTATTGTCTGCATCAACATAATAAAATTTACCTGTGTGATACATTTTACTTACTACAAATCTCGTCATTCTTTCTCCTTTGTTAAGTTTCTAAGTACAGAGGTGTATACACCCCCATGTGCGATCCCGCAACATTTAAATCAAAAAACTCGCTCGCCTCGTCATAGGTCATTTTGTCGCGGTCCATGAGTATCTTGAGGATTTTCTCGGTGGCATAGACCACGCGGGTCCGCTCCCCGTCCCACACGACGCCCTCGATGGCGCCGTCATATCCGTCCGCGAACAGTATGTCCGGTTCGTCGTCGGAATAGAGGTCGATGATGTCTTTCCTGTTCATAAGGGCACTCTATTCTATTTTGACGGACCGCGCAACACGGAAAAAGGCTCTCAGAGACGCGTGGAAGAGGTTTAAGCAAGTGAGTGGTGCTATGGGTTATATACAGAATGGCGGAAATCCGCCCTTTTCAATTTCATATAGGTTTTTCTCCAGACATTAAAAAATAAAAAACTAAATTTATTCAGAAAACGACGTAACGACGTAATTATAGCTTTAACTTCTTGAATTATAACAACAATCTAGTTACTTATACAGTTACCTAGTTACGTAACCTATATGAGGTTTTTGGTCAAATATTATAAATATTTATATATATATCTAGTGAAAAATATATATAAAATTTTAAAAATGTGTTAAAGTAAAAATATGCCTAAAATAAGAGATGGAAAATTAAGCCCTAAACAACAGGCTTTTGTCTATATCTTCGTGAAAGAGAACGGACGTTTGACTGCGACGGAATGCGCGAAACAGGCTGGATATTCAGAGAAATCAGCCATTTCACAGGCGTGTAATTTGCAGAATCCAAAATATTTCCCCAAGGTCGTGGAGGCTATCGAGAAGTTGCAACGGGAGTACGCTGAATCGGCGAAAATTGATTTTGTGAGACATTCCAGGGAATTGGCCAGGTTGCGCGACACGGCGGTCAACAACGGTCAAATGGGTCCCGCGGTCAACGCTGAGTTCAGACGAGGTCAGTTGGCGGGGTTTTATGTCGACAGGAAAGAGGTCGTGACGGCTTCATTGGACAATATGACCAGACCAGAGCTTGAGGCGAAACTCAAGGAGATCCGCGACCATAACATCATCAACGGTGAGGTGGTCGGCGTGGAGATTAAAGAAATAGAGAATAAATCACTTACTGACGACAAATTTGAAGAATCTGACAAATAACATACCTATTCTGTAGCTTTGTAATATGAGCCAAGAAAAAGTGAAAAACACACAGAAGTATTCTATCGTCCCCCAAATAAAATCAAAAGGAATCATCTGAATCTTATCCCGTGAGCCGTGGTGTCCAGTTCTGTCGCCCTGTTCCTACATTGAATACTGCAGTACCTTTCAAACTTTCCCATCTTCGCCTTTTTACCGCAGATGTTGCACTTTCGTTCCGTCAGCACTTCTTCCTTTTCCTTTGGCTTTGATTGGTTGTAATATTCAGGTTTTGTCATTGTATTTCCTGTTGTGACAGCGAATGCAGAAATAAAAAGGGTCATCTCTTCCGTCGTAATGGGGAATTAAATTCGCCTCCAAATATTCTTTTCCGCATTCCCTGCAATTGTACTTGTCAAATGTCTCGAATAACGGCTTACCGCCCCATAATGGAAGAGGTTTGTGTTTTATTTTATCTGTTTTCAATTTAAGTCCTTTCCGTTATGTCAACCACATCAATTTCAACATTTTCAAATTTGTTGTCGTCAATAATTGGTCGTAAAGCTTTATCTATTAAATATGAAACGTCTCTTTCCCGTAAATCCGTATCTGGTATGTCCAATCTGATACTAAAACTTGTTGTTTTAAACTCATCTGGATTGTTTTTCATTTTCTTTCTCCTGTTTTTCAATTCCTTTCATCATCATTTCCCGATCCTCTTTTACAAATTGTTTCAATACTCTGATGACTTCTTTTCCCGTCATTCCGTCGTCGCCCGTCGCTATGTCACAAGCTGTCTGAATGTCATATTCGTCGTGTTTCATATTATTTCTCATCATTGCCTCCATAATGATTGTGTAAAGAATTAACTCCTAAATTATGTATCATTTCATCTTTAAATTCATTTAATAATTTAAGTACTTTCTTTTTATCAATATCTTCATATTCTAATATGTTCAGTAATTTATCTATTATATAAAACATACATACTCTATTATCTTGTTGTTGGTATTTCATTTTTAATCCTTTCTAAAATTGCACAGGACTTATCCGAATAACTCCGTCGCCTATACAGTTTTCTGTATAATCCCATTACTTTATAAGTCAAGAAAAAAAAGTGCTTGACTTTCATTTTATCTCAACTATATAGGATATTAGAACTAGCATTTATGTACGCAAGTATACTTGGTCAGTATGTATGGTTAAAAGCCCGTGCTAGTTCGCACCAGAAAGGATTGAAGATGAGTAGAAAAAAAATAGAAACTAGCGATCCAAATTTTTCAATAGACGTTTATGATAAAAAATTTATCATTAAAAGTTATGATGACAGATTGACGCTGATCGCACTTGGGGAAGTGTTAGCGCATTTTGACGTTGTTATAAAGGAAGTGGAAGATGAGTGAGATAAGCCAACACAAGGTCATACAGAAACTTTCCGAAATGTTCGAGGAAGAATGGTACACGAATAAAAGTCAGTATCAAGACGACGACGGGAATGAAACAAGGGAGTTCGAGGAACTGCAAGAAATAGAAACGGTCGTCAATAAGATGTTGCTCAAATATTACGGGACGGGTTGGTATGAATAAAAAAACAGGAATGAAACTCATAGGGGACATTTATAAGAACGGTTATTATTGGAATGAGGGACACATCATTTATTGTAATTTCGGCGACAAGAACACCGAGGTCGTTGCGCATTGCCGAAACGAGGAAGAAGCGAAAGATTTTGCTATGGGTAAGTGCTTGATTGACGTTATGACGGATTTTGAGGACGATTATGTTTTTCAAGAAAGATATGACAGCAAGGAAGAAAGATTATTATACGAGCAACTTTAAAAAAAAATAACTTGACTTTTCATTTGTCCTATGTTATTGGGATAATACGGCTTGGGTAGTGCCAAGGGATTGTGTTTGATGTTAAATTGAAAACCAGAAGTTATTCTGAATTTAATAAAACTATTACACAAAGTAATCAAGAGTTCCTAAACTACTCATTAGAAAGGATTTAAAATGCAATTATCAGTTTTTGATTTAATACTTCAAGATGATGACGGGAATTTATATGAGTATGTAGGCGATTGCAGTTGGATTAGCGATCAAAATTTTGAAGAGGGCGACGGTGGCGACGGCGTGGACGCCGAAGTTAAAAAAATAGAAAATCCAGAGAAGTATTTTAAAAATTTATATTGACAAATAGTTTATCCTATGTTATTGGGATATATAGAAAGGATTTAAAATGAAAGTAAAAGATTTATTAGACATACAATCAACAATAGAAAAAAGAAAAACGCCTTGCGATATGAACGGCGATTTGAATCAGCATTTTTCAACATCTAAAGAAGAATATATTGATATTTTGGATATGGATTTAATTCATTTAGTCAGATCATATTCTAAATGCTTGGGTATGGGATATGACAAAGTGCCAGATGTCATTAGTAGGTCATTATGTCATATTGTTGAAAGTGTTGAAGTCATTAAAAAACAATTAGACGAATGAGCTTGAAATTGATTAATCAATCAAGCAATAGGAAAACAGGCGCGATTGCGACGACGTACAGGGCGGGTTGCTCTATGTACAAGACTTGTCCCGCGTCGTGTTCGTTAAATCCCGACGGCGACAATTCCGCGACGGAAATAGATCAAGACTATTTAACGGCGTTGAGAAAAGCCGTCCCGAAAAAAGGCGTCGCTTGGACGTACAGCCATTTTGATTTTAACAAGATACCACAGAATGAGGAAAACAAGACCGTGATTAATTACAGCGCGGACACCGTTGTTCAAGCGTTGAACAGTTTTAATTCTGGACGTGAAACGACGTACACCGCGCCACACACAATGACGGACAAGGTTGATGACATTCAAGGCGTCAGATTCATAAAATGTCCCGCCGAGGAAAACAAGAATCTACAATGTCAGAATTGCGGGAACGGGCGACCGTTATGCGCGAGGATTGACCGTGATTATGTCATTAAGTTCGTCGCACACGGTAGTCAAAAAAAGAAAGTGGGACAGGAAGAAAAGGGCGGTTGTTATGCGGGGACGGGGTACACCTTTTTTTCTTGGAAAGCGACGGCGAAACAAAAACAGGAAATGACCGACGCCGTAAAATTAAGCGAGTGGGTTAAGACACTTCCATACGGGACTATGCTGAGACACCACGTCGCGGGAGATATAGGGAAATGAAAAAATATATCTATTATGTCAATGAATCCGCTTTAGATATAACGAAATATACTTTGGAAAATTTTTGTGAAGCTTTTAATGATGAGGCATACGCTGAAATCAGTGATAGTAATTATATTTATTTAACTAAAAAAGACGCTGAAAAAAAATTAAAAAAATTAACAACTTGACTTTCGTTTTATCTTATGCTAATGGGATAATAACTAACAGAAAGGAATTTATGACAAATAAAAAAGACGACATAAGACTTAATGCGCCGAAACGAAAAGCATTGAAAGACGCTTGGCGCGACGTGGTGTTAAAAAGGACGCCGACGGAAAAGGAAGATGTACTGCGAAAGGCGGTCGCTGATTTCAAGGAATTGGAAACGTCCGTATGGGACAGCGTTGTTTATCCCGCCGTGGAAAAAAACTATCCGCAAGATGATATGAGGGTAATGCAAAAATATTCCCGTAATGACTACGGCGGGGGTTTTACCGTTTGGGATTCTTGCTTTTACTTCAAACCTAGTTTTTCCGACGACCAAGAAAAACAGTTCCGTTGGGCGTACGACAAGGAAGATATGACCGCTATGTACTACGACGACTTGATGAACGTGGGCGTCAATCCTAATTTGTACGAGGAATTTGAGGGGAAAGACAGCAATCCTCATTTCTACGAACAAGAAAAACAGCTTGACGGCGCATTGGATAATCTCAACGTCGCGAAATATGACACAAGTAAGAGTGGCGACAGCCGATCTTGGAATCAATATCGTGATACGACGATAAACGATAGTGATGTGCCGAGACTTGACGGACACGCCTTATTAGTGCCTCAAACGGGCGGTTGTAATACGCGCGTAATGATGGTTGACAGTGAATATAATTGGAAACAATTAAACGATTATGAAAAATCAAGAACCATTATGTGCAATTCTCAACGCGAGATTTTCAAGGAAAAAATAACCTTAATCCGTGATATGAATATGGTTATCGACCAAGCTAAATTTATAAGCGAGGTCAAACCGTATTGGGCTGACCTAGAGGATTGTGTTAATTTAGACGATCAAAATATCGGAACTGCCGTTTCCATAGTATCAGAGGAAACGAAACAACGATTGCTTGACAGCGCGAAATTAAGACAAGCGGAACGCGATATCGTCGCGGTCATAACAACGCCTAAAAAATCGCTTGACGAATAGTCAATCCTAGTTTAATAGGATAATTGGATTGTAGTTGTAAGATATCAAAAGCGGGATAAAACTTAAAACAACACCCGCTTACAATCCATAACAGAAAGGAAAAAATATGACGCTACCATTATGTCAGCAATGCGGAAAGAAAATTTATGCGAGTTATGGACGTCGAGGATATTTATCGACGGGCGACACCCGTTATAATTGGCACAGTTTTAAGACACAAGAAGAATACGACGCCTACCAAATACCAGAAAACGCCTTTGATGTTCGTAGGGGAACGCCGACCGATAACGAGTGGTCTAGAGGGTGGCATATTAATTATGACACACCGCAACAACCCCGCGACGGTCTTTTTCACAATCGTCATTGTTGGGAAACTTGGCACGAAAACCACCGCGACGATTTGGAACGATTGATAAAACAGCGCGGGGAGTGGAAACAATGAAAAATTTATCAGTTAATCTTTTAGATATTAAATTTTATTTATCCGACGACGAGGGAAATGAAGTTTTGAACGAGAATGGAAAAGTCAAGGAATATAGAATAAAAGATAATATCAGATTTAAACCGCTTGAATATTTATGTGAGGATTTTGATATTGATATTTTAGAGGAAATAAAACATTGACGAATAATCAATCCTAGTTTAATAGGATATAAACAGAAAGGAAAAATTATGGGTGACAGAGTAAGCTTATCATTCAAGGATAACGACGGCGACGAAAGTGTCGTATTGTTTCATCATTGGGGCGGTACGGATTTTCCGAAAGTTGCTTTGGATTGGTTTAAGGGATTTAAAAAAGACATAAATTCCACCGCGAAAAAAAATTCTTCTAATCCGACAACGCGATTTGAGGCGCGTAATATTATGGCGCAATTTTTACAATGGATAGGAAAAAATAATCATTATAGGGAATGTATTGGATTTGAGAAAGATGAAAACGGAAATGAAGACCTTATGATGTTGCCAATTTATAGCGACGATCAATTATCTCATAGTATCTATTTCGGAAAAGACCAAAACGACGGCGACAATTCCGATAATGGTCATTATGTCATAAACACCCGCGACGGCAAAATGCAAGACGATCAAGGTCAGTTTATATCTTGACAGTAAAAATTGAATCAAACTTTGGGCGTGAGATAATGAAAAACATTGACGCTTTTTGGCAACCTTTCACAATTACGTCAACTGCGGGAATACCAGACTTGTACGGAATCCGCGACGGCGTGTCTATTTGGCTTGAATTAAAGTGTATTAATAAAAATTCAATAAATATCTCACCGTTGCAAATCTCTTGGAATTACAATCATTTCCAACAAAATGGGAAAAATTATTATATT
>Ga0080013_1004371_pt1 | contig 13991 bp, 14 predicted proteins | sample ETNvirenome_6_85_FD_69236 | JGI IMG/M metagenome (GOLD analysis project Ga0080013, IMG submission 69236) | Marine viral communities from the Pacific Ocean - ETNP_6_85 (SPADES assembly) (version 2) | ecosystem: Environmental > Aquatic > Marine > Oceanic | place: Pacific Ocean | collected 2013-06-19
TTGTTCCCGCTTCTAATAATGTAGAGCTGTCTGAGGTGTAATCGCATTGATATACATTAAAATCTACATTCCCACTTGCATAGAAATCTATAAGCGTGGCCTTATAGCCTATAGGAATTTGAAGCTTAGCGTATGCTTTTGCTGTGTTGGATGAAAGTATTGAGCTAGCCCCCTCGGTTCGTGTATATACATTAGTTGAGTCTGCTGATACCTGAGTAAAGTCTAAAGGCGTAAGGTAGATCGCTGTTGCGTAAATATTGCCCATATTAGAGCCCATAAAGCTATCCGCTAATACATTGCCATCTACTTCTAGTTTTTCGGCGGGGGTGGTTGTTCCTATTCCTACTCTACCAGCTGAATCAATACGCATCCTATCTAGGGAGTTGGTTCTAAATTGTAGCTTTTTACTTACAGTAGAACCCTCTATTGAGGTCGCGCCAGAAGTCCCCCAGGAAAGTTTTTCGCCGCTGCTGATTAATATTTCACCCCCTACATTTAATCTAGATGATAGCGTTGCTGTTCCTATTCCTACTCTACCTGTAGCTTTATTAAATATTAAATTGCTATCCCCTCCAAAAGCGCCGCCGTCGTTAAATTGTATCTGCGTGTCAGCTCCTGCGGGTTCAGCTGTTATGTGGTTCTGTAGATCGCTGGCAATAGTTAATAAAAAGCCTGTAGCGTATGCTTTAGGGCTGGTAAAACTTACAAAATCTACCTCTGTAGCCGCCTTGCTTGCGCTTGCGCTTGTCGTTAGCTCAAAAGGGTTAGAGCCGTCAATATCGCAGACTGTTATTTTTTGCCCGCTGGCTAGGTCGCTTTTTAAATCACTTATAAATATTTTAGTTTGCGTTCCAGCAGCTAAAGCACTAGAAAGCTCGCCTATCACATTACTATTATAGAGGGTGCTAAGCTTCGTCGCTGTATGTGGGTTAGGAGGATCGTGTGGGTTTGGTGGTGGTGGTGGTTCTGTTGGATCGTCTACAATATCAGATACTGGATCTAAATAAATAACATTATCATAAAAATCATAGCCTGGTGATGTTGTTTCCTCAGATTTATACCACTCGCCTCGCCACTCGTCGCGGGCTGCAATAAATTCGCCTCTTGTAAAAATGAACCTATCTAATGAGCCGCCTATTTGGCTTTCATATTTAAGTGTCATAGCTGGCGTATATACATTGCTTATAATTGTAGCCTGTAAGATAGTAACAGGCTTATCTGTAGCCTGTAGATACTCGCTTAATAATAAGGAGGTGCTGGCTATATATGAGCCAGAATTCCCACGCCTAAAGCCCTCTGCATTTTTGTAAATACTGCCATCTAAATAAGTAAGCGTTTTCATATTACTCGCCGAGGTTGTAGGTGGCGTTCCAAGGGCAACATCGCCCAGATCTAAATCGGCATTTTGCGTGGCTGGGTTTTGTGCTGCTATATATTGGCTCCCTATATTCGTATCTTCGGCAGCGTTATCAATAGGAAACATTGCATTAGGATAGGGCGTACTAAATAGGAGCTGCTCTGTGCTGGTTGGAGTGGCGCTGTTTAACGAGCTATTACCATAAGCTGGTAAATCATTTATTAATGTTAATATATTGACATATAAATAACCAGCTACCCAATAAAAGGCCGTAGGTTCTACTTTAAATTGAACTTCGCCAAAGGTTGGGATCTCGTCTAGCCATATACTTGTAAAAGCCCTAAAGCTGGCGCGATCTATCCCAGTAGTAAAATCCTCAGTATAATTAGTATACTCTTCACCTCCAGAAAATTCACCTCCATTAGTAGAAAATGTCCCCTGCCCTGTATAGCTTGTAAATACTCCTGGGGTGGTTGTCCAGCCTGTATCTGTAAAATAATAAGTCCCTACCTTTAAGGTGATTTCCCATTTACAGGACATTCTTAATCCTTGTGTACTTACTGGTGAAACTGCGCTACTTGTAAAAAACTCGCGATAACATAGGTTTAACTTTAGTTGATACGAATTACTACCGTTTCCTAAAATTCCTATTGTAGTTAAGCTGCTATAGTCTTCTGAGGTATCAAATAAAATTCCACTATTACCGTGTATATAGTTGGCCCTTACGCTGTTGATTTCTGGATCACTCGTAAATGTAGTGCCTCTTAAAATATTCGCATTAGTTGCAGAAATAGCCGTAGAGTTATCTATTGTAATAGTATTATTTACACTTGTTACTTGTATTTCAGTTCCCGATGTGCTGGGGCTTATAGCCTTAAAATAATCTATATTATTACTGTCTAAGCCTCCGTCTTGTTGTAACCAGTAAAGCCCTCCAGCTTGGAAAAAGCGTCCACCTATTGCTTTGAGTACTCCGTTTAATTCTTTTAAATAGCTCTCAATTATTAGAGGGAAATTTTCATTGTCCCCAACAAAAGCCGCCCTATTATAATAGGTCTTTCGCAAAGGGTTTACCGTGCTTAAATAACTTGTATTTTCATTCCACCAGTCAAATAGAAAGCTCCAGCGGTAGGACGTTCCTAATACGGTTTCTAGATCGTAAAGATCATCAAAAAACTCTAGCGGATAAGTAAGCTCCTGGTAGTCATTTGCGCCGCTGATCTCGTCGGTGTTATTGTACTTATCCACCAAGCGCGCAATGCTGTCATTTGCCTTTATATTGACAAAATACGGATAAGGCATATCTGAATAAGTGTCAAATTCTGGAGTGATCCAGCCCCCCCAGTAAAGCGTGGAGTCTTGATATACTCGTATATACCAGTCTCCTGTACTTGTACTTAAAACATCGTGAACAAAGTCGCGGGTAGTGTCATCGGTTACATTAAAAGAAAATTTAACTGTGCTAGGCATACACATTGCCAGGCGTAAATACTTACCCTGCTTATAGTTAAGCTTAAAGCCATTTTTTCCAGTAGTGAAATCTATATCGCTGCCAGTAGCATCGCTTTTACTGCGGATCTCTATTGTATAATCTTGCCCTGCGTCGCTGGTAAATTCGGTTTTATAGTGTAGATAGCCCATTATACATTAACACCGCCCTCCTCTTTTCGCGTTTTATTGAATACTAATAATAGATCGCTTCCTGAGATCCTTACATCTGGTATTATTGTCTGTGAGCCTCCTAGCTGCCCATTAGGTATAATAGTCCCGCTGCTATTTGGCACAAATAATTCTGGGCCTACTTCCCCAACTATATAAGGCGTGTTTCCAGCTACAGGGCCGCCGCTTGCTTTACCTGTTAAATTGCCAAGAAATAAATCTAAAAATTTACCTCCTCCTCCTAGTCCAGTAACAGACATTAGAGCCGCAAGTATAGCAGCTTGGGCTATCATTTTACCTATTTGCTTTAAAAAGTCTCCTGCGAATGTTTTAAATTTCTCGCCAAAGCTTAATACTTTCCCCTCTGCATCTGTAACCTTATCAAATAGGTTTACAAAGCCGCTAACAAATTGATCTAAGAATTGTACTGTTAACTCATTTAGCGCTGCGGTTCTTTCTTTTATCAGCTCCAGCGAATCTAAATACTTATTTACAGCTATCCAGTCAATGTCGTCGGCCTCTTCTTCATCTTCTTCTATATCTGTAAAGCTTGAGGTGTCTATTAAAGTCCCTGTTTTAGTTTTAGTTTTAGCTTTAGTTTTGCTGCCTATCCCTAAACTGCCGCCCATATTACTTAAAGCCTCGCCTACTTCTTTGGCGGTTTTCTTTACAGAATCAGCAAAGCTGCCAAACTCGTGCTCGTACTCTTTTGTTTCTACCTTTAAATCTTCTAAGCCCTCTGCTATATTTAAAAAAGGGTTTTCTATTGGCGTTTTATTAAAATAAGTTAAGACCTTGTTAAAGCCTTGTAATATTAAGCTGTAAGGGTTGTATTGTAAAAACCATTGTAGCATCTGTATTATGGCATTTTTCCACCAGCCAATATCTTTAAAGCGTTCTATAAAAGCTTCTAAGTTATCTCGTACATATATAAAGGCCGCGCCTATTGATGCTATCGCTAATACTGCTAAGCCTATAGGGCTTATTATTGCCCCTATTACGGTGGCCATTGTACCCAGTAAAGCCACTACTGGGCCTAATACTGCTAGTATTCCGCCTATAGTTATTATTATTTTTTTTGTTTTGCTGTCTAGGCTAGTAAACCACTCAATACCAGCTTTAATTTTATCCATTAATTTGGTGAGTACTGGCATAAGCATACCGCCTATAGTTTCCATTAGATCACCGAAGCTATTTTTTAACTGCGTAAGCCCTCCAGCTCCAGCCTTTGCCGCTGCCTCGCTTTGGCCTAAAAATTGACCGCTTAAAGCCTCTACAGCACTATCTAGCCTGTCGGAGCTGCCTACGGCGCCCTCTATTTGTATTCCATATCTGGATAAGGCGTTTGTACTACTCCCTACAGATTTAGCAACTAGATCAGCTGCGGCCTTTAAGTCCATCCCTTTAGCGGTGGCCATATCCTGGATAAGTGGCGTAAGGCGTTTTATAGCCTCCTCCTCTAGTCCCATACTAGCCAGCATAGACTGAGCCTGCATTGTTTGCTCATCGCCAAAAAGAGTAATTTTCTGTAGTTCCTGTGCTTGTTTTTTTAGGCTTTTAAAAGCTGCCTCATTACCTTTTAAGGCCGTGAGTAGTTTAGCCTCAGCTTTGGCTTGTACATCAAAAGCCTTAACACTCGCCGCTGCAAAAGCTACAAGGGGCAAAGTTAAGCTCATACTCATAGTCTTACCTACGCGCTTCATAGATTTACCCATCCGCTTAAAGCTTCTGGAGGCTTTTTTCATCTTGCTAGTAAACTGGCTTATATCAGCGCCTAGCTTTACCGTTGCCTTTTTTAAACCCATCTTTTATAAGTTTGCGTTTGTCATCTATATACTTAATTCGCTCAGCACTTATGCGCTCTGGTATTTCGGGCTTTTTATCCCAATCAAAAGGCCAAAGCTTTTGAGGTGCTATTCCTTTGCCTTTTTTCGTGTGCGGCATTAGTAGGGTGCTTGCTAGTAGCCTGGAGCGTTCCCAATTATCGCGGCTCTTTAGTTCGTACAGCTGCTGAAACCCCCTTAGTTTATTATTAAACTCTCTAGGGGTGAGATCGTCTAGCTGTTCAGGTGTTAAGTTTAGCCAGCCAAAAGCGATAGCTTCTAACTGATCAAAACTTTTATATCCCTCCTCTGTAGCATTGTCGTCTACTTTTTTTTTGAGCCTTTTTTCTTTGGCTTAGCGTCCTCTGCTGAGCCGTAATGTTCAGCAAATACGGCGGTAATTTTAAATAAAGCATCTTCGTCTTCATCTACCAGATCCGCCACATCGTCAAGCTCCATAGTAAAGGGTTTTTTCATTACTCTAGCACCATCTTTTAAGCCTGCCCAGGCTAAAGCTACAGCCTGAGTAATTGTCATCTCATCCTTAAACTTAGATAAGTCCTCCATAGATGAGCCTGTTATCTCGCAGTAATTACGCAAGGCAGCAAAGCCATATTTTACAGGATATATTTTGCCTGCTATTCTTATCGGGCTTGCTTTCATATTAAGCCGTTACTACTTTCTCCAGGTCGCCAGTACCAGCAATATTACAGCTATAAGTAGCCGTATCTTCTACTCCGCCGCTTAAAGATAAGCTCGTTACATAGCCCTCGCCTGTATAGATATAATCGCCAGTAGCGGGGTTTTGTAAACTAAACTCTATATATACCTTTGTACGTGCGTCTACTACATCAAATAAGGCCACAAAATCAGTTTTTGTACCTCCTAGATCGGTAGCGTCGTAAAGTGCATCTGTAGAAATACTCCAGTTTCTAAGTCCTCCCGCGATCTCTTTCCATCCAGAAGAGTCTTTTGAAGTAATATCCCTCTCATCCATTGATAAGTCTAGAGAGCAATTTGTAGCGTGTGCTACTATTACCTCCGTTGAATCGCTTGTGCCTACTTTTAAAATTAGGTCTGTTCCGTTAATTAGTGCCATCTTCTGCTTTTTTAGTGGTTTTTAATTGTTTTAATTTGCCCCGCAAAAGCACGGCTTTTTTTTCGTCGCATAGCTCTCTAGCTAAAGCGGTTTTATTCGTTTGTATTACTTGCTCAGCAGCTAGGTCTAGCCCCTCCACTTTACAAGCTTCTTTTAGTTTTAGTCTATACATAGCTTAGCTTTAAATTACTACTCTGGCTTTATAGGTCGTCTGCATATAATAGAGCTTATTAGCTCCATCAAAATCAGTACTCTGGCTCTGCATTACGCAGCTCTGTAACTGTACACCGTTGTACGTTCCAGCCCCTATCTTATCAAGTACCCGCTGCGCATTTGTTCCCAGGCTTATCACATCTTTATAATTTGTCATAAAACATTCTATCTGAAAAGTTACAGCTGCTAGGTCTGCGGTTCTTGTCGTCTTAGTATTTTCATTGTCTACGCTTAAAACATCGTAATAAATTCCAGCTGTAGGGCTTGCCGTATAGATCGCGCTAGGTTGTATCTTTGAGGCGCTGCCTATAAGTGCAATTATAATCGCATCATCAGCTAGTTCGCTGTAAATTGCTTTCCCTATTTCAACTCCGTAAGCCATATTACTTTAAGAATTTCATTGCTGCCTTTAGTATTTTCTCCTCTAGTATTGCCTCGGCTTGTGGCCCAGCTTGTTCGTAGGCTTTCTGTGCGAATCTTCGCCCTGCAAAGGGTACGTTATAGCCTGTATCTTTTCCAAACTCTACCCAGTGGCCTATATAGCCCATATACTTAAAGCTCCTTTTTACTCGCGGACCTACATATAAGCTAGGAAACTTTTTACTGCGTCCTGTGATCTTACCTATAGAGCGTTTTAAATCGCCGCTTTTATGGCCACCTGACCAGGTTAACCCTGGTTCTCTACCGCTTACAGGAGTATTAGCCCGCATTGCTTTCACTATAGGCGTAGCAGCTGCACGCATACCGCTAAGCAGTACTTTGCGTGTAAGCTTATCGCTGGCGTTCATTAAAGCCTTCTCTATAGCTTTAGCGCCTATTATGTTAGTAGTTAGCTTCATTCTCTAGCCTGTGCAATTAGTTCTATATATGCCTTATTTCCTAGTCCCTTATATGCCACGCTTTGAATATCAAATATTGAGCTATCAAAGGTGATCGTATCGCGTGAGTTTACTGCGCTCACATTATCGCTGTATCTTATTGTAAATAATGCCTGTCGTACACTTGAAAAAATACCGCCTTGTAATTTCTCTTTTGCCTGTACCCATTTCATTGCAGCCCACTTATCTACATTGGTATCGCTTTCTGTTAGCCCTCCGTAGTCAGTCTCCTGGCTAAAAGCTTTCAGGTTTAATTCTATCCTATATCTAAATTGCCCCGCGTCCATATTAACTCCAGATCGGATTTTTATAATTGTTAATTATTCGCTTATATCCTAGCGGTAACTCCTTTGGATTGCCAAAGCTTACTGCGCTTCTGTTATCGTAATAGTGAGCTAATAGTAAGTACATAGCCTGTTTTAATGGTGGGGCTATTACTCCCGCCTCTGGTGGGCCTGCTGTATAGATTATCTTAACAGAATTAAGTCTATCGTCTGGCGTTACGTCCCAGCCTCCGTTAGGATCAATACGAGGTAGGCCGTTAAATTCTGCTGTAAAATAGTCTCCTGTTACTTTAATTGAAATCCCACCAATAGCCCCAATAAAAGCGTTTGATTTTATTTGAAATATATCCGTTGTGGTTGCTGTAATCTCATAGGAAAATGTACCTAATGAGCTTTCTGTAAATACTAAAGATGAGCCTGCGAAATCTAAAGAGGTGGAACCGCTAGTATATTCTGTAATTTTATAAATTACTGTGTATTTTACGCCTATAGTTGGCGTAAAGCTCTCATAAGATATTAAAGATGTTTCTCCTGTTTGTTCTGCCTGATCGTCGCCAATAGTCCAGCCTGTGCCTAGTTTCCAATATTGATTTGGATCAACTTGCTTGACCAGTACATTATCAATAAAAAATGTGCCTGCGGTTAGTAAACTAAAAAAAGCGTTTTGCGCATCTTCGCGCCTACCGAATATATTAAATGTTTTATTTGTTGTTGCTAAAGTGAAATCTGTCGTCGTAGGTGTACTGTCCCACGGCTGCCGAACCCTTAAAGTAGGCGCTCCGCTTATAGCTTTTGCGTCAAATATAAAAACATAAACTTTTTCATCGTAAAGAGTGTCTATGTAGATATGACCTAAATTAATTGAGTTCGTTGATGTGCCTCCAGTTCCAGTAGTTACTACTTTTAAATTTTCATTTTCTAGAGTTAAAGTATGGTTTCCAGAACCGAGCCAAGTTGTTGTTGCATCAGAGAAATGACTATTTTTAGCAGGGTTTGTAACTAAATTCCCTCCTAGCTCATCAAATTCGCCGTTTACTATTAGCTCCTCATCATCTCCAGACGTTAAATTTGTCCAGTTTCCATCTTTTAAATAGGCTACTTGTGGGGTGCTGTTATCTACTGTTAGATCGCCATTAATTTGCAAGGTTATTACTCCGTTATCTTTACTTGGAAAACCGTTGCGATATTCTGTATAGGTATGTGATACTAGGGCTGTGTTTGTTTCCTTTTCAATAAAGTCGCGGGCCATAGTGATTAGCTCCGTAATATAGGAATCGTCATCGCTGCTATCTACCCTTAAAAAAGCTTTTGCTTCTGATAGGGTAATAGGCTCTGCTCCTGAGTAAGTAGATCTCTCGAAATAAACTGCCATAATAAAAGTAAAATAAGGGCGGGACTAACCGCCCCTAATTAATAATTACGATTCAATCACAGATTGTAAAGTTTTATCTGGTCTAGCTGCTAATCCATCTAATAGATTAGTAATAATTAGCCTACCGATACCTCTGCTTCCTGTAGTGTATGGATCATATAAAATGCTCATTCCACCGAATTGGCCTAAGTGAATGTCTGACATATCACCGAATAACATCATATCTTTCCCCGATGCTGCTGCTGAGCCATCAGCTTGTCGCCCTACATTTGAAGAAACGTAGTATGAAGTGTTATTAATAGACTTCTGGAAATTATCCATAAAGCCAGCCACGTAGTTAGCGCCTCCAATTCCTTTAGCAGATCCTAGTCCGTTACCGTTAAATAAATAAGCAAATCTAGCCGCAGCTGCATTTACATTATTCTCCAGTACATTAGCTTCTACTCCGAAAATCGTTGCTGCATCAATAGCCGCTGTAGAGTAAGCTGTAGCTAAAGCCATTATTGAGGCTGGCCCATTAGATCCCTCAGTAGAGGTTTGGTCTGCTGCTGCTAATAGGTTGCGCTCAAATTGAGCCATTACTGCAATAGCTAAATTTTTCTGCAAAGCCGCTTCTACTGCTGCATTTTGCTCTAATAATTCAGCACTCATACTAGCTAAAGAAATGATTTTCTTTGGCTGTAATGTTTTAGCTGTAATAGCTCCACTTTCTGCTGCCTCTGTAGTGGATGAAGTATAACCGTCCTCAGCAACAAATGAAGCCGAAACACTACCCACGATAGGAAATTTTCTGTCTGCTGATAGTCCAGTATAGAAATTCGCTCCAGCCTGTACTAAAACACTATTACTCTGTAACTGATCAACAAATGAAGCTACCTCCGTTCCCGCTGCATTAGCCGTAGTAATTAAACTACGAGACTGCAATACGCTGGATGGTATCGCGATCCCTCTATACATTTGGTTCGGCGCTTGTAAGCGACACTCGGTATCCATCTCCTTAACGATTCCCTCTATTACTCCAGTATAAGCGGCTTTTGCTGCTGCTCCAAAGCTGTACGCCCTCAGGTCTTTATCCGTTTCCTTAATATCCTGGATAGAGTGAGATACTGGCGCATTGTTTACCAGGTTCAAAGAACGCTCTAGGCGGTCAATTCTCGAATCTAAATTCTCTACCTTTTCAGTAGAGCTGTCGAAATCTGTTTGCTCATCTTCGGTTAGGTTTCTGTCCTCGCCTTCGGATAAGTTTACCAGCGCCTGCATCTCATCAATAGACGATTGGCGCTCCTCTCTTAATTGCTTTATTGTTTTTTTCATTTTTTCCCCAATTTTAGGATTGTTAGTCTTGCTTTATTTTCTCTGTTGTTTGGCGTTTCTGCCTGTATATAATCGTCTAGGCTGCGAATTCCAGCGGATGTCTGTGGATAAGCAGGTGAGGAAACTAAACTGACATCGACCAATTTTTTAACCTCCTGAATAGTCCTAACATACTCGCCTTTATTACGCTGTTCCCAGCTGTCTTTACCTACAAAAAAGCCAAAACTCATCTGGCTAATAATTCCACTTCTCACCAGTTCGGCTGTATCTCTGGCCGCTGTAGTGTCTGGCATATCCCACTCGGATATAAGCCCTGTTTTATCGGAGCTAAGCTTTAAACTTCCGTTGCTAGAGCGTGCAAAAATGATATTCTGATCGTGGTTTAATAGACAAACACAGTTTAGATCAGGGCTATCTAGTACATTTCTAAAAGCCTCTTTGTCTATCTTTTCTCTAAAGCCCCCCAGATCGTGAGACAGTTCATCATAAACACTCGCATAACCTCGAATAGTTACGCCTCCGCTTTCGTTGTCGATTGCTCGCAGCTCGGCGGTGTTTATCTGCCTAACTTCTTTTTGGTTAGTCTTGTTTTTCATCTGCTGCCTTTTTAGAATTAATCATATTCATAGGAACAAAAAGAACATCACCCCCGCCTATGTCGTTCATATTTTCGCGGCGACGAATTTCGTTCTGTGTAATTGCTCCTATACTAAATAATTTGGCGTAGTACTCCGCACGAGTTTTTGCATCCCCCCTTAAAAGCCCATTTGTATTGTGCTCGAAGTAACTACGCCCTTTCTCATCTTCAAAAATTAACTTTCTATTTAATTCTTGTTCTATTTTTATCGCTATGGGGTTTATTGTATCTGTAAGAAATTCTATTGATTGGTGTTCAATATTTGAAAAAGTCGCTCTTTCTAAATCGCCTAGCTTGTGGGGTGGTACTCTAAAAATTCTAGCGATCTCTAATATTGAAAAGCGGCGAGTAGCTAAAAATTGAGCCTCGTCTGGTCTAAGCTGAATAGGTTTGTACTGCATCCCTTCCTCCAGTATTGCGGTTTCAAACTTGCCGCCTACTCCAGTATGGAATGTTTTACGCCAGCTCTCGCGTAATGTCTGTAGTGCATCGCTGCCTAATGTAGCTGGGTGCATCAATACGCCGCTAATTTTCGCCCCACTCTCAAAAAATTCCTTTCCGTATTTCTGAGCTGCTAGGCCCAGCGAAATATTATCCTTTGCCTTTGCTATTCTGCTCTGCCCTGTGATCCCATCAAATGACATATCCAAAACGTGGATCATATCGCTTGCGCTGATATTACCATCCAATCCTTTTACGCTATAGATTAAATTATCGTCAATTAAATCTGGGGTAACATCGTCAGGATGGATCAGTTTAAGGTTGGTAGGTAAACCCCTAGTCCCTCTTTCAATAAAAGCATAAGCATTACCATAGACCAGGAGCGTATTAACAAAGGTTTCAAAGAATGTATACTTGCTCATTAAGCTATTTGGCTCACTATTTACTAGGGTAAAAAGCGGGCTGGAGGTAAAAACTTCGCGTCCGTTGTCAGTTTTCTTATAATAGTTTAAGGGTAATTGTGCTATCGTTTCAGATATTACACGGATAGCTGCATATACAGCACTAAAAGTTAGGGCGGTATCTGGATTAACAACAATTCCATTACCACCAAAACCATTTAGAGCTAAGTCTAAAAAGCCTCTTTTTTCTTCTTTTTTTCCTTTAAATATTCTATTGAATAGGGAGGCCATATTATAGCTTTAAATTTACTTAGTAATATACGAAATTTAGCCCTAAAATACAAGCGTTTAGACGCTCCTAATTCCTTGTTGACTACTGTATATACTGGCTTTTTCACGCTCGCCAAACAGCATCTCACCTGTGGCCATAATCATAGCAATTATTGTGTCTATTTTATCCTTGGCTTTACCCTTTTGAATCTTCATTTGTTCGGTATTGGATAGCTCCAAAACGGCGTTTCCAATTTGCCATCGCAGCACAGGACAATTAAAATGAATTATCTTTTGCTCTAGTATTCTTTTCTCAAATTCTAGGATAGGAGGATTAAAAGATTTGTATCCCTGACCGAATGGCGACATATTAAAGCCCTCGTCCATTAGTTTAAGCACCAGCTGGCTGGCGTAGTGCCTATCAAAAGCTATACTTTGAACATTGTACAGCTCGCCCAGCTGCATAATTTTAGCCTGTATATAATTGTGATCAGCAACATCACCCCCAGTAATTTCTAAGTGATCGCTCCACTCTAAATAATTTACGCCGTCCTTGCCTCCTGTTCGCTGGTGAACTTTGTCCTCTGGTATAAAGGTCCAATGCTTATAAACAAACTTCTCGTCTATCTCCCAGACCAGGACAAAGGCAGATAAATCTCTGTTATTGGCTAAGTCTAAGCCACCCCAGCAGGGGTAATTTTTAAGTATCTCTTGATCTATTGTTGCATTACAGGCTGTCCATTTGTGGTCTGGCATCCAGCGAGTTTCTGAGGCAGTCCATTGGTTAAGGTGTAAGCGCCTAAAGATATTCTCATAGCTTGGCAAGGTCTTAGCCTTTAGAGCTTCGCGCTCCATATACTCACGCTTTAAGCTTACGCCAAAATTAGGGTTTGCTTTGGCCCAAGTTTCTGGGCTTAGTATATCGGCCTCCCTATCTGCCTCGTAAATTACTGGTAGAAATGCGTCATCTTTTACGCTGCCCTCCTCTACTCTTTTGGCATAGCTATACATTTTATAGCACTCGCTTTGTGTGTCGTAGCCGCTGGTAGTAATTGCGATCATTAAAGGTTCACGCCTGGAGCCTGTGGCAGTTTCAAGTACCTGGTATAAGTTCTCAGCATCTCCGCTTTTCATAGCGTGTAGCTCGTCATAGATTGCAGCCGAAACATTAAAGCCGTGCTTTGTTCCACTCTCGCGGCTTATTGCTTTATAAAATGATCCTTTAGCATTATATACTAAGCTGTTTCTAAAGCTCTCTAGGTACTGACTAAGCTCTGGGCTGTTTGCTACCATCCCTTTAGCACAGTCAAATACTAGCTTTGCCTGGTCTTTGTCATTGGCTGCGCTGTAGTATTCTGCCCCCTGCTCGTCGTCTATAAACATCAGAGTAAGAATAATAGCAGCGGCTAGGGTACTCTTACCGTTCTTACGGGGTAGGAATATAAAGGCGGTTCGGTATCTTCTTAGCCCTGTACCCGTGTGCTTCATTCCAAAAATAGGCTCTATAATTTCTTTCTTTTGCCAGTCCTCCAGTATAAAAGGTTTACCCGCAAGCTCGCCCTTTGTGTGGGTTAGGAATTTCTCTATAAATCTTACGGCCTTATCTGCTGCCTCCTTATCGTAGTAGTATTTTTTACTCATATCACTAGGGGTTTAGGTCCTTGCTGTGGCATACTTATACGAGTTCTCGCGCTTGGCGTAAGCCCAAACTGAGCCGCTATCTTTAGAGCTGCGGCTAGTGCGTCCTTTGCAATCTTCTGCTCTGGCTTTGCTGTTCTCTTTAGTAGTGCGCCCTCGTCATTATAAAATTCATCTATACGGCCGTTAAGTAGTATTTTTTCGCTCTCAATATATAGAGCCATCTCATTACAGTAGGCAGCTACTAGCGATAAATCAACTAAATGAAGCATCTGTTTAGCGTGTAACTCATTGGTAATATTGTCCCATTCTCTTAAGCCCAGCTCGCTCAGCTGCATAGGTGGCTCTGGTATGTTTAACAGCCTGCTCACTTCCATTTCGTTAGGCATTATTCTACAGGGCTGGTCTGTTCCAGCCATCTGTTTAAGTCTTGTCGGTTTTGGTGGTCTGCCTTTCATTATTATATTTGTCTAAGTAGAGAAACTACAAATAGTAAACCCTTTTACCCCCTCCAAGGGGACCTTCCCCTGGGAATTCCCCAATTTTGCACGCGTGAACGTTTAAAACAGGCGGAAGCTACGACAGCCCATCAGACCAGGTTTACA
>Ga0080013_1004372_pt1 | contig 13988 bp, 29 predicted proteins | sample ETNvirenome_6_85_FD_69236 | JGI IMG/M metagenome (GOLD analysis project Ga0080013, IMG submission 69236) | Marine viral communities from the Pacific Ocean - ETNP_6_85 (SPADES assembly) (version 2) | ecosystem: Environmental > Aquatic > Marine > Oceanic | place: Pacific Ocean | collected 2013-06-19
ATCGGCCGTCGTTGATGAAAATCAAATGCGTTACGACTTAAACAACTGTTCTAAAAGATACACTGGAAAAACAAAAAGTGAAACACATTTATATGAAGCAGCAAAGAGTTGGGGGGTTGACGCCAAAGCAGAAATGTATAAACTACCTGCCATTTATGTTGGTGAATACGCAGAAAAAGATGCCGAGATAACTTTAGAACTTTGGCAAGAACTTAAGAAAGAAATTAACTTTCAAGATATTAATTCCATTTTTGATTTAGAGACTGAACTATTTCCTTGCCTCGTTGATATGCGTTTTTTAGGAGTGCGTGTAGATGTTGAAGCAGCTCAGAAATTAAAAGACAAACTATCATTACAAGAAAAAGAATGCTTATTAGAAGTAAAAAAAGAAACTGGAGTAGATACCCAAATATGGGCAGCGAGATCCATTGCGCAAGTTTTTGAAAAACTTCACCTACCATTTGACCGAACCGATAAAACAAATTCTCCATCATTTACAAAAAACTTTTTACAGAATCACCCCCACCCACTGGTGAAACGAATAGCCCGAGCCAGAGAAATAAATAAGGCCCATACCACATTCATTGATACCATATTAAAGCATAATCATAAAGGAAGAATACATGCTGAAATTAACCAACTAAGATCCGATAATGGAGGAACTGTCACAGGGAGGTTTAGTTATTCTAATCCAAACTTACAGCAAATACCAGCACGGAACAAGGAACTTGGACCCCTGATTAGGGCTCTATTTGTGCCCGAGAAGGGCCATACATGGGGTTGTTTTGACTATTCTCAGCAAGAGCCTAGGTTGGTAGTGCATTATGCAGCTTTACAGAATCTCTATGGAGTGGACGAAGTGTTGGAAGCCTATAAAATAGGCGATGCCGATTTCCACACTATCGTGGCAGACATGGCAGAGATACCTAGAACTCAGGCCAAGACAATAAATCTTGGTCTGTTCTATGGTATGGGAAAAAATAAATTACAAGCAGAACTAGGTGTGTCTAAAGACAAAGCCGAAGATCTTTTTAGACAGTATCATACAAAGGTACCCTTTGTTAAAAAACTTATGGACAATGTAATGGCTCGTGCTCAAGACTCAGGTAAGATTAGAACTTTACTTGGAAGATTGTGTAGGTTTCATTTGTGGGAACCAAATCAATTCGGGATTCATAAAGCTCTGCCTCATGATGCAGCGCTCATGGAACACGGACCAGGGATTAAACGTGCTTACACGTACAAAGCTTTAAATAAATTAATACAAGGATCAGCTGCTGACATGACAAAAAAAGCAATGATAGAATTACACAAAGAAGGTATCATACCACATATACAAGTACATGATGAACTAGATATATCTGTCAGTGATAATGCAGATAAGATAAAAGATATTATGGAACATGCAGTTTCACTTGAAGTTCCTAACAAAGTAGACTATGAATCGGGACCCAATTGGGGTAATATAAAATAGAGGAGGAAACTATGAACAAACAAATAGAAAAAGCTAAAGACTATGTTGAACATACTTGGCTAATGCACAGAGAGTATATTATTGGTGGTGTTGTTGGTTTTGTATTAGGCGCAATCATATTTTAATGAAACGACATGGCCTATCTAAATGCAAACATACCTGTGACGTATGCACAGATCAGGAGAGAGTATCTTTATGACCTTACCAGACATCATGGAGAGGTTGAAGATTGCATTATATTCGGCATGTCATCGATTACAGGTCGTCCGATCTTGTTTCATGCAATTATGGAAAATGGGGCTATATTTTATCGTCTGCCAATTTCGGCCTTCATCCAACGAGGATATAATATCAAAGAAGTTCCTAGGATGCGACTTGACGAGTTGGAGCTTTGGAATTGTTTTAGTTATTATCCTGCTATTACTTCTTATGATATCCTAGACGGACAAGCCGGCAAATACATAGGTAAAGATAAGAAATGGTACTCAGGTAAATATCTTTTTACAGTTGACTGGGCTCACCCAGAGAGTAATATAGTAGACACAGATCATTCTGAAATTCCACACGAACATAAGTGTGCACACATACTTGCGTTAGATGATGGCAATTATGCGGCTCAGCCAAACAATAGATTAATATGGGACATACCTTCCTTTACAGTTAAGGATGAAGTTCCTGACTGGAAAGTCCAAACTTCCGAGTGGAATGTAGAAGACACTCGAAAGTGGAGAACTGAAGATACGGATAAGTTCTTCTATGAAATTGAGGAAAAGAAAAAATGAGAGGTAATTATGAATTATATATTCACCGGAATAATCATAATTTTATTGTGTTTATTAACTCTTTGTGCAGCGCCAATACAAAATCCATCATTGAAAGACACTGAAAAAACAGTTATACTCCCAAAGCCAAAACCAAAGGTAAATAATGATTGAAAAATTAATGACATTATTAGTAGGAATTCTCCTGGCGTTAGCCGGATGGACACTTACTAGAACGTTTGATCTCTCTACTAATCAATCAGTTTTACTTAATCAGGTTAATCAATTAGAGAGACATGTAGAAAAATTACAGGATCAAATGGATGACATGCAAGATTCTGATGAAGAGATTATGGAGCAACACGAAAAATTATTTAAAAAATTAGAACAAGGCAACACGGGGTATAATTATAACTAATGGCTAAAGATAAACCACTCAACATATCTGAATCAGCGGCTGTACAGATGCCGATGAAAACCGTAGCTAGTCTAATTATTCTCGTCGCGATGGGCGTCTTCGCTTATACCGAGCTGACTTCAAGGCTGGTTTCGTTAGAGACGTCACGTGAACTGTTTGAAAATGATTTGCTTAAAAAATCTGAACAGGTCCCCGTGGATCAGGAGCAACATTTTTTATTGGAAGATCTTTATAAATCCGTAGAGAAAATTGAAACACGTATCGAGGATATGATGCACAATAAAGTGAATATTCAATTTATTCAAAAACAAACTGAGAAGCTTTTAGTTGATGTTGAAAATCTAAAAGATAAAGTAAGAGCAAATAAAAATGGAGGTGCACATTGACGGAGATGGTGGTAGCCCTATTGATGATAATCAACGGAGAAATTAAGGAGCACAGAATCCAAATTGATCCTAAAACAGGTAAGCCTTCAATGGCAATGTGTTTAAAAGGTAAAAGACATGCTAAGAGAGGTGAGAAGAATGACAACATCGTACACCAATGCATAAAATCGATGGCTGAAACTGAGTTAAATATTGATGGATCAAAGTCTATTAAAAAATTAATTCTTGAATAATGAAAAAAAATTGTAATCAATGTAAGCAAGAATTCGAAGCAAAAGAAGAACTAGATATGTTTTGTAGTCAGGAATGTAAACAAGAAGCATTAGCTGAACTTGATAGTGGTAGTGATGAATGTCTCTCGTGTCAATAAAAAGAACCCAATGGCAAAGTATCTGAGGGATAGACGTTATCGCCAGATTGTGATAAAGAATAAGAAAGCATATGACCGAAAAAAACATAACGTTTCAAGCCGAGATAGTGAATGGACAGTGTCCGACGTGTAGTGAAATCACTATGTTAGTGGGTATTACTAAACAATATTATAGATGTATGACTTGCGGAGCTGATCTTCATCAACACATAAATGGTAAAATAAGTTATTTACCTGTCATTCACCCACCAGAAGGCGCAAAGCCTTATGTTAAAGAGTGGGTATAGATGGGTAAAAAGAAGCCATTATATGGTGTAAGTAATTATAAGAAAGATAAACCTAAAAAGCGTCCTGGTCGCCACAAAAAGAATAGAAATAAACACGAAAAAAGAATGGGAAAATATCGTGGAAAAGGTAGAAAAGGACGTTGACAAAAGTCCTCTGATATCCTATATATACAGAATGAAAGATAAAGAAATAAATATAAATGTTGAAAATATAACATCAAAACAATGGACTAACCTGTTAATTGAACTTAACTTAGTGTCCGAAGCATGGAAACCTTACGGTCCAAAAATTAAACTTAAGGCTAAAAATTTAGATCGTATAATTAAATGGGGAAGGAAAACTAATGACGATAGAGAAGATAGACAAACTAGCAAACCTTTGGGAAAAAACAAAAGATCCAAAGTATAAAGCTCTTTGGTATCAATTAGTAAAGGAATATGCAGATGGAACTAATAATTCTGAACGACGGTTTATATCAACTGGTTCAAGTGTCGACAGAGATGATGGAAGGACTAACATTACTCGATCGACTTCTAGTAGATTGCTTTGATCTTTGTGATATATTGAGATTAAAATTAACAACTTACAGTGAGTCACTTAATGCTCACGTAATGAATGATGGTAGTGGAGATTTTTTTGGATGTATATGCAGATAAAAATTAATGATTTGAAAAGGACCGGCGTCCAAATAATGCCTCGCGCTATTCCCTGTACGTCAAGCTGTGACCTGGCTAAGGGTTCGTCCCGTGCCAGTAGCCTCGGAGCCTTTGCTCCTACAAGAGTACGTGCACGGAAATTGTAGGGGTTAATATGATTTGGAGTATGTTAATTATAATAGGAATCTACGCAGTAATTGTAGGTATGTTAGTTATGTGGAATTATGAAAAAAGGTAAAACGTTACATGGATATTACTGTGCTAATGGAACTATCTGGGAATTATGGATAGATGATGATGGTAATATCACACAAAAGAAAATGAAAGACTAAACCTACCCCAAGAGGGATTAAAGGGATAGGTTATTGTGGTGAGAATAATTTGCTCTACCACAATTTGGACACATTGTCAATTAAGTACTAACTTCAGGAATTTGTTCACAATAAAATTTTATAATAGTACCATACTTATTTATATCTGATGGTCCTATCTCTTTAGCTTTTTTCATAGACTCTTCATAACCCGCTATCAAACACTCATAATGAGTGGGATAATCTCCCGGCATTTGATGAGGGGGTAAGCATTGTTGATAAACACTGGTACAAATAATCATACTTAATATAAATTTCATCTTGACAAATCTCCATTCAATCCTATATAGTCATCAGAAATAAATGAAAGGAACTATGACTGATATAACAAAATATAGAAATGTTTCGTTAACACATGAAACATACAAGACATTGATAAGTTTGTCTAAGGTATTATTGCCCGATGCAAAGTTATCTATAAGTAAAACCATTGAGCAGATTGCGAATGAGAAAGCGAAAAAGTTAAATGGCAAAATTAAAAAAGACTAATACTAAAGTAGTAATATGTCCTACCTGTAAGGGAAATGGATTTGTTAAAGTTGCAAGCTTTGACTCTGATGACATGATTCATCAGTGTTGGGATTGTGACTCGGAAGGAGAATTCTATGTACATCAATCCCCGGCTATTAAGCCTGATCTTTATGTTGATCCTGTTACAGGTAATGTTAACAAATTGCACTAAAATGGATGTTGATTTAAATCCATGGACAACAGTAATGAAAGCGATAGCACAAAATGGGCAATAAAATAGATTATCAAATTTTAACATGGGGACCTTGTGTTTTAAAATTAAAAATTACTGATGATTTTTTTGAACTTTTAAAAAAAGAATCAGAAGCTTCGGTAAAAGAAGAATTGTCTTATAATCATAGACTCGCTGGTATTATTCAGAAAGAATATAAGCTAAGAGATTTAAATATTCTTCAACCTTATATGCAAGATCTAGTTAATATTTACGATCAAGTGTGGGATAAGTGGCGTAATGCTGATAAACCTAGTAAAAATAAATATTTAATTAAAACTATGTGGGTTAATTATCAACGTCAACATGAATTTAATCCACCTCACGATCATTCAGATGATTTATCTTTTGTAATCTATTTAAAAATTCCTGAAGAAATAAAAAAAGAATATAAAGAATTTAAAGGGAAAAGTTCTGGACCCGGAGGAATTAGTTTTATATATGGTGAAGGAAACCGACAAGCGATTACGTATCAAGCCCACTTCCCAGAAGAAAAAGATTTATTTATATTTCCTGCATGGCTAAAACATTATGTAGCTCCCTTTAAATCAGATGTAGAAAGGGTATCTGTCTCTGGAAATTTAGCTTCCAAGGTTGATCTAATAGCAATAAATGAAAAATAAATTTTATATAACTTATTATTCAAAGTCCGATGGTAAAAGAATCAAGCGGCCTTATAATCCTCATCATCAAATGCAGCATGAGTTTATCGCTAGTAATGGTAACTTGTGTAAAAGGTATTGGGACGAGAGTAAAGAAGGACTGCGCACGGCCAACGCACCATGGACCATTAAACAAACATGAGAGAATTTCACGAAAGAATCTCCGCCAAGAATGGAGTTAAAAAAACATATAAGATATTAGGACCAGCTGACGCTACCAAAGTGTGTACTAAGTGTGGTGTTATGAAACCTATAGATGATTTTCATATTGCTCAACTTACTAATATAGGTGGAATTTGTAGAGTTAAGGGAAGGTGTAAAGAGTGTGCTAACAAACAAAGAAATGTAATTAGAAATCTTGTGCCCGAGTGGCCTAAAACTGAATTATGTGAATGTTGTAAAAACAAACCACCTCAACATCCAGATCATGACCACACAACTTTAAAATTTAGAGGTTGGTTATGTACTGAATGTAATACTGGATGGGGTAAATTAGGAGACAGCTGGGAAAGTGCACAAAATTTATATAACTATGCAAGGAGACATTATGAGCCTCAATGAAAAACACATTAAAGGAATAAGAGCTGAGTTACTGGCTCAAGAATATTTTGTAAATAAAGGATATAAAGTTTTTAGAGCCCTACACGGAGTGGGTCCTATTGATTTTATTACATTAGATAATGAAAACAATATGAGATACTTTGATGTTAAGACTAATGCTAAAAGATCTGATGGAACTAAAATTTGCAGAACTAATAATAAAGTTCCTGGACTTAGAATTGAAATAGTTTATGTTGATCTAGATACCAACGAAGTTAGAGAACATAGTTTTGATAAAGGAGAGTGGCATAAAAAATATAAAATAGATCGAAATGAAAAAGGTCAGTACAATGGAAAGGTATTAGAACGTGGCTAAAAAAGAAAGAGGTCGTAAGTGGGATGGTAAGTCTAGAGTCAGTAACAATACTTATAGAAAAAGATTTAATGAGATTACTTGGAAGAACATAGACGAAATATCTAGAGCAATTCACAAAGATAAAGAGGAGAATCTAAAGAATGAAAAAGAGTAATAAATACAACTATATAGAAGGAAAACAGATTACAGATCCTGATACAGGACATCGAATTTATGACATCATTGGCACTAGACTTCCTAGTGTAACTACGATATTAGGCCGTACAAAAAATCAACAATTTTTAAAAGACTGGAAGGCTAAAGTTGGAGAAACAGAAGCAGAGCGAATCAAAAATCTATCTAGTAGGCGGGGGACTGCCATGCACAAATTCTTGGAAAATCATATCACGGGAGTTGGCTACGATGATCTTACAGGGATCGGACAAGAGGCGAAGCCCATGGCCCAAAAAATTATTGAAGAAGGTTTGCTGCCTGTGGAAGAGTATTACGGCTCGGAAGTCACGTTGCATTATCCTGGGTTATATGCTGGCTCTACTGACTTGGTATGTAATCATAACGGTCTAGAAACTATCGTTGACTTTAAACAAGCCAACCGCCCGAAGAAGCAAGAATGGATAGAGGACTACTATTTACAAGTGAGCGCGTATGCTATGGCTCATGACTATGTATATAAGTCAAATATTCGACAGGCTATCATTATGATCTGTACTCCAGATCTATATTATCAAGAATTTAAAATCCAAGACTCGGAATTAAGATCTTGGAAACATAAGTTTCTTAAACGATTGGATATGTATAACGAACTTCAATTTGATGAGAAGAAGATAACTAAACCCTATAACCCAAAGGATTTTTTTAATGGCCACTAATGGAACTACTAAACCTAAAGTTTATATTGCGATGCCATGTTATGGCGACATGAAGGTAGAGACGTGTGTGTCTTTATTAAATACTTATACGGCACTTGCCCACGCCGGAGTGACATGTAAATTTAAATCAGTTCGATCATCACTGGTTACTCATGCTAGGAATCTCTCTACATGTGGATTTTTACATAGTAATATGGACTATATGTTATTTGTGGATGCTGATGTAGAGTTTCAACCTGAAGCTGTACTTAGAATGCTTGTTCCTAAAATGGACATTGTTTGTACACCTTATAGAGTTAAAAATAAACCAGGAGTTGTAGACTATGCTGTCACTTACCCTGATCCCGAAGCGATTAAGATATTACCTTGGGATTTGGTTGAGATCTCTCAAGGTCCTGCTGGTTTAATGTTAATATCTCGTAAAGTATTTGAGACACTCATGGATAAACATCCTGAAAGAAAGTGTAAATTTCCTGAAGATGCTAGAGCCAAGATGAATGCTGAGATTGGTACTGAAGATGACGCGGTGGCTAAATATTTTTATAATTTCTGGGACACGAGTTTTAAGGACCAAGTATGGAAGGGTGAAGATCTTGCTTTCTGTAACTTGGCGACGGAGGCTGGATTCAAGATATACGCGAATCTAGACTCATGGACCACGCACCACGGATCTTGGGGCTGGAAGGGTAAGTTCGGAGACTCCTTGATTAAGAAGCCTAAATGAGACTAAATTGTGGCAATTCTGCCTTATTCTTGACACATTTGGCCCTACTATAGGGATCTAAAAAGTTTTAAAGAAAAAATTATTTTTTTTTGAGCAAAAAAAAGTGTACTTTTGTACTTTTCAAGGTAAAATGGCATAAACACTAGCTTTTTATGGGACAAATTTAGGGACACTTTTTGTTTTTGGTACATTATTTTTTGTACCATCCAGAATATATACAGAAATCCCGCGCTTGTAGGTTTTGCAACTTTTTTATTTTTTTTAAACTTTTTAGATCCCTATAGTAGACGAGCAAGAATTTCTTTGTTAAAAGGTAACATGCCTAGGAAAAGAAGAAAACAAGTTGTGACTCACACGTCTCCCGACATACCTTACCCTAAAGTTCGAGTGGAGTGGATTGATATCTTGAGCGACTCGGGCTGGGCTACTGATAAAGAATTTGATAAGATGAGGTTAAGCTTTCCTGTTAATGAAGGTTGGCTATACAACAAAGATAGACACGCAATTAAATTATTTGCATCATATGATAAAGAAGATGATGGGACGTTTACTTTTGGGGATCGGACGATGATTCCTTTGTCTGTGGTGAAGAAGATTCAGAAACTTTAGGAGCATCTATTGCCTCTCCCTCAACAGTCTTCGCATTCAATAGAGGTGCGTAGTCGTCTAGGATCTGTTTCATTTTTAATTCTAGTTCCTCTTCTGACATGTCTTCTAGTTTACCAGTTTTTATTATTTTTCTGTCTATGTATAGTCCTGCTGCCTTTCCTCGATTTGTTTCTGCGTTCACAGCAGAAGAGAAAGAACCTTTCTTCAAAGCAAGCTCTTTAATACGAGCAAGTTCAGCTACATGCCCTTCATAACTTACTTCAAACTTTTTAAGTCTTTCCTCTTTAAGCTTACCTACATATGCTGCCACCAGTGGTGATAGTCTAGGATTCATTAGTTCGGATCCTTCTTGTCTAGCTCTCTTTTCAGAGTATCCTGCTAGTTTAGCTGCCTCACCTTGGGAGACTGGTCCGTCTGGTCCACCAAATACGATGAACTCTGCGAATCTTTTTTGCATTTCTGTTAATCTTTTAGGAACTCCCATAGTTGACAATTTAAGGTAACTATCCTATATTGTCAATATATGAAAGATGACAAAAATAAAGATGATAGAGGTGCTCTAGACTTAAGTCTTATTATTGACCAGCACAAGAAAGAAATTTGGGCTTATAGAATGAAAGAGTCTGAATGGATTAAAACTAAAAATCAATTGGATGGTCATAAGAGTATTGTGAACGAATTGTCTGCGCAAGTTATTGATTTAAAAAAAGAACTTGACAGATTATCTGAAGAGAATAATAACATCCGCACAATAGATAGTTCACATCAGGGTTTAAATGGTGAATTGCAGAAGCAATTGCAAGAAGCTCAGAATGAATTAACTTTAATTAAAACAATTGGGCTGAACTCACCTGAGATGATAGACTTAAAAAAGAGATTAGGAAACTTAGAGCTAGAGAATAAAGCTTTAGCTGAAAAGGTATCAAACTATCAGCAGATGCTAGCTAAAGCAGGACTATGAGAGTACAGGACTTACAACAATTCCTCTCTCAGTTCACAGAAGGATCTGATGCAGTTAAAAATGCTCAGGTCTATGTAGAACTAAATGGTAAACTTGCTGACGTTAGACGCCTTGAAGTACATGAAAACTCTGTGCCAATTGTGGGACATAAAGGTCATACAGCGCACAGGTTAGTTATTAAAACACAAAAACCATCTAATATAATCTTACCTGATAAGTTACAGAAAGATTATTAAATGGACGACGATGTCACCTCAAAATCCGTATGGGTCCGGAAGCTAAATTACATAAAAAATTGCGTAAGATTTCTAAGAAAATTTCTTGGATTAGAATTGAAAACATTAGCTCTCTTGGGACTCCTGATCTATTGGGCTACAATACTTCTGGCACCTTTTTCACAGTAGAACTAAAAGTCACGAAGAGTAACAAGGTAAGATTTTCACCTCATCAAATTGCCTTCCATAAGAAGCATCCGAAGAATACATTTATCTTAGTCGAGGCCCTTGGTCAAAGGTCCTCGAAACTTGTTCAATACTTTTTGATCCCTGGCTCAAGGATCTCGAAGCTTGTAGCTTGTGGCTTGAGGCCTAAGCTTGAGGCTTGTTGCTTGACGCTTGAAGCTTGTTGCTTGAAGCTTCAGAACCTGAACTAGGTTCTGGTTTAGGTTGGCTTGGTGCTTGGCGCTTGATGCTTGCAGCTTGATGCTTTCTCCTAAGGGATTTCATTTCTTTCCAGTACTTCGGGCTGTGATATGTCATATTAATGTTTTGGATATGCTATATTCTTAACAGATCTATCCCAGCATTGTCTACAGTCTTTACATTGATTTCCCTGTTCCTGTGCCGGGCAGCTCTTCCCAGATGTCACAACAGTGCTGGTCCATGGCCAGAAGCTCACAGGCCCTTGGTCAATCATATGCGATGACATTCTAATGATCAAGTTCCTTGGTACCTGGTTCACGTTCAGGCGTTTAATAAATTGCGCTTCACGTGTGGGCATCCAGTGCTGCGTCTCTGGCGTCCGCCTGCAGACCCTGAATATATTCTCTAGATGTTCAATTGATTGTATGTCTCCTGAGTCGTGCCATCTAAAATACTTCTCACCTGTGATTAGCGTTACCATCGCGTCAACCCAGCGTGGGTCCGCAAGTGCTGTCAATCGTTTGTCCATTGCTTCACGTACATTTGGAAATCTATATCTGCCCTTCATTGCATAACAACCAGCGCAGACTGATCCCTTCACCGCCTGCAGCTTCACGCCTGTTTTACAATTCCAGGCTGGCAGGTTGATCGAAGGTCCGGGCATCTTGTTCGGTGCGCTCAGGCCTCCGGTTATTTTTCTAGCTTCTTTTTTTAACATTTATTTCTCCTTTATTATCCTATTAATACCAGACAGCTTGGAGCTTGTCAATTCTTGCTTGGCGCTTGGAGCTTGCGGCTTCAGGCTTTTGAAAAACTCTTCACAGCTGGACAGGTACGCCTGCGGCAGCTCTGAATGCGGCCGCAGGAAATAGTGTGTTAAGTCGTTATGCTTAATTCTTTTAACCATAATACTTTACTTGTTTTAAATATGTCTTGTCATTCATCTCCATCAATTGCTTCCAGTTCTCCAGGATCTCCTTAGCTCTGAATCCATCATCTCCTGTTGCAATGTTGACAGCTGTAATAATACGTCTCTCAATATTAGTAGGCGTCATATTACTGATTAAGTATCCGGCAGGGTTGAATGTTGCATCTAACGCTGCTTGGTATTGTTTTTCTTTTTTATTCATATATATCCTTTCTAAATTTATCCTATCATATCCTACAGGTCCTGTCAAGCTTGAAGCTTGCTGCTTGGCGCTTTATTCTTTCTTTAAATTTTTTTAAAGGACCCAGGCCCGAAGGCCTGGATCTAGTTTAATTAACCTAACCTGCTAAACCTAAGCCCCTGGGCTATAGGGTGCAGATCTTTAAATTCAGGCGCGTCTTCATCTAGAAACTTTTTAACTACAAACTTTGATATTCTGTAGCTGCCAGAAGCTAAATCACAATGAATAGCTTCTGTAAGTTCGTAGGGTCTTTTTTCAGTCCCTTCGGCCCACGCCTGCATGTCCTCTTTAGAATCAAAATCTATAAAGATTCTGAATCTTTTTTTCTTTTTGGACATCTTTCTCGCTTTCTCTAGCTTTTTGCTAGATCTACACTATATAGGATAATCCCATAGATGTCAAACACTAATGTGTTCATTTTGGGTTTCAACCTATAGTTGTATTTGCTAATTAGAATCATTCTAAACTAGCAATTATTAGCAGGTCCCAGCAATGCCAATTCCGGTTGGGACCAGGGATCAGTTGCTCCACCGGTGAAGCCGGGCCAATATACTAATGGGTTATAACCATTGCTACATTTTTATAGTCCAAGCATGCTGATCCCAGATCCACTGAAGCGATCCGTTGGTTTCCCACGATCCCGTCGCATAGTGGATCAGGGATCAGGCCCGCCCGATCTTCAGGGCAGAGGCCAATGTTATTTCAACCTGATCCCAGATCTCTTCCACACCGGCCCGGTCGTACATTCAGAAGAGATCAGGGATCAGTTCTAGTTGTGCGTGTGTTGTGGTACAAAGCAAACACAACCAGAAGTTGTCCCGAGATAGTTATTATAAAGGCTCATATCTCAGGAGCCTATTTATCCAACATAATGCTTGACAAAGGATTTGTCAAGTGATAAATTAAAAATAATTAATAAAGGAGAATAAAATGCAAACAGATAAAATAAATATAGCAGATGAAATGTTCGCACAAGCGAACGCAATTAACAAAGTTTCAAGAACTGGAAGTTTGTATGGTAAATTATTTGCGATTAAAGATATGCAAATATATTTACTTGAACAAGAAAAAGTGCTAAAAGAAGAAATAGAAAGAGAGGAAAGAAATGAGTAGAATACGATTAAACCAAGAGTATCGGAACAAGATTGCTAATAGAATGAGAGTACATTTAGAGGCAGAAGATACGATTGAAAAACAAAACTATGACAATCTAAAAGCAGATCAGATTGACATAAATGATAATGCGTGGGAACTTGCACACAAAATAGTTAGACGACATTATACTGATGATGATGTCAAAATGGCATATCATCTTCAAAACAAGTTTGAGAATGTTTCAACTATTGCAAAAGATAGTTGTTTCCATTTTCATTATCTTGGAACTAAAGAAGATAGAGATTATGACAATAATCCTATTGTTAAAGAGGCAACAATAGAAAAACATTTTGACTTTCGTTTAAATGGCGACATTGATACTGATACCAATGATAGTCATTATACTGGACAAAATAACGATTATGGTTATGCTTTATTTCGTGATGAACTAAAAGCCCAAGATAATTGCAACCCAGATATTTTGATTGAACAAGAGGGCAAAGAAAGTAATCCTCATAAAACAAAATATTGTGATAACAACAATAAGTATCTTGGTAATGATGATAGTGGTTATGGCAAACAATGGAATGAGAAATACCAATTAGATTTAATTGGTAGAGAATATTGTCGTGATAGGTCTATCGCTTGTACTAAAGACGAGTTTATGTTTTTAATAGATTGGAAAAAACAAAAATCTCAATTTGTTATGGCACACCAAAAATGGATTTCTTCTATCTTACAACAGATGAAAGAAATTAAAGTCGGTCTTAAAGGTTATAAATATTTAGACGAGGCGATTGAGTTATCAACTGAACTTGGTTTGAATATTTCTGACGCAGAAATTGTTAGAACTAACTCTACTGGTTTAACTATTTA
>Ga0080013_1004373_pt1 | contig 13985 bp, 32 predicted proteins | sample ETNvirenome_6_85_FD_69236 | JGI IMG/M metagenome (GOLD analysis project Ga0080013, IMG submission 69236) | Marine viral communities from the Pacific Ocean - ETNP_6_85 (SPADES assembly) (version 2) | ecosystem: Environmental > Aquatic > Marine > Oceanic | place: Pacific Ocean | collected 2013-06-19
ATATCAAATGTACCACCACGTCTTTCACAATACCCATCGTCATCCATCCAATTAAATATTTCCGTGCCGAGCGGGCATTCAGTCTTTTTCCAGTTATCGGTCTGCGAATGTATATCCTCCAACCAATTTGTCTCTGGCTTTACTCGAGCTTTTTCGAACAACTCGTCTAGTGTTTCTAAGTCACTCATTTCCCTTTCTCCTTTCTAGTTTTGATTAATTTTGTAAACATAGGTATGACAATGGCTGTCTGCCATTATTCCAGTCATTCGCATAACTCCTTCATAATTATAAATAACTATGAAGTCCTCTCCGGGTTCGCTGTCTCCCTCTTGAATAGCTAATACTGGTATATCTCCTTTACCCCAATCTGTCTCTTCATCATACTCGGTGAGCACCTCGTTTGGTTCGTAATGATCTTTACCGTAGTCCGTAAGTGCGTCATGAGCTCTAGCTAACTCTTTAATAAATCGGTGGCTCATATGTATAGCCTCTACTGTATGTTTAGCTTGATTCGATTCACTTACATAATTAGCTGGATCAGTGAACTTATCACAAAGATTTAATTCTAGGAATCTATAAACTTTTTTCTTACTAACCATTTCCCTTTCTCCTTTCTATCTTTCTATTAAAAATCGCGTTTTACCGCGCCCTATATAAAGGTATATTATACGCGGGATTTTAGCCGAATAATAGCAACGCGCAAGCGATTAAACCCGCATAATCCTAGCTTCTCTTCTATGTTCGTCAGAAAGTCCAATAACAACAATGAGTTCGCCTCTAATGCTAAGAGTATGTATAAACATGAAATCTTCCTCTCTCACGTTCATGTGGTCGAGGTGTTCTATGTCGTCCTTACCTTCATTACAAGCATCGAGTAGCTCTAAAAGTATGTCGTATCCTTCACTCGACATCGGTGTTTCTTTAGGTATTTTCATATTTTCTCCTTACAGGTAATCGGTGCTAGTTTATGATACTGTCTGAAAACTATATAATGACTAGGGTAATCACCTCCGTCTATTTCATGGATTAAATAATCATAATCTCCTAGTCGGCAAGTATACATATCTAATCCCGTTATGTTGCTTTCCACTTTTTTACAAATATCGTAATTAATATAACCATCTCCGTCAATCTGCTTAATTCCTTCAGGTGCGTCTCCTGTTTCGGTCGCTCCTACATATATTTGTGTGGTATAGTTTCCTTGTTCTCCAAAATTTGCTTCAGAGTTTATTTCTATCCAATCTTTACTCATATCTCCCCCACTTTAGTTACGTCCATCCAATCGAAACCGTCTCTAGGTGCAAAGTATCTATTACCCTGTTCATCGACCGCTATTATCTCAGTATGTCGTCCTACCCATCCACCTAGATAGTGATTGTTCGGATCGGATAAGCTGTCTATTATTTCTTCACACTCTTTCAATGTATGCGTATCTGGTAGAGCGGTATATTTCCCATCTTTTTCATAGACATCGCTGTCTTTAGGATAAATTCTTAATTTGTAGAGTTTACTCATACTTCCCCCTTTGGTTTTTGATAGAGCTCCACGCTCCCTGAATAACAAGTCCCTCCCGGATGGACGATTACTTCGGTCGACTCAACACATAAAAACTTATATTTATCGGTTTCAAATATGTAGAGTTCTTTGTTATCATCAGCTCCGTCTAGGTATCTAAAAACACCTAAATCGTAATACAGCGTTTCTGATAAAAGTTCTTTAAGTGATTGAATTAACATTCCGCCGTCTTCTCCATCCCATGCGTATGTTCCGTTGTAGGTAAAGTCGCCACTTACGCAACGATTCTCAACTGTTTGCTTCAACAGTCTATCCATAGACTCATGAAGTTCTTCAATGCTTTCGTAGTTCATAGTGCCTCCGTTTTAGTTATATCTATCCAGTTGGTATCCCCGATAGTGATCTCATCAACCTCTGTCTTATCGAGTTCATTTGATTTTAAGTAGACTTCCACGCTCCCTGAGTAACAAGTCCCTCCTCCAGATACAAATACCTCAGTGTCTTCTATACATATAAATTTATATTCCTCGTTTTCAAAGACATATAACTCGATCTGACTCGGTCCATGTTCTTCCTTAACTCCGTAATACTTTACTTCGCCTAAATCAGCGTATGTTGTTTGTTTTAGTTCACCCGTCTCGACTAACTCTTTTAAGTCTTGAATCACTATACCTCCGTCTTCTCCAGTGACTCGGTAGCCATCCATGTAGTCTAGTATTTCTGCTATATTCACACTGCCTCCCCTGTATTTGTTATTCTTCTAGGAGTTCTAATAGTGTATCCCGTGCCTCCCATGTAACTAAAATGCACATAGTTCCAATCGGCATCTCTCTCGTAGGTCACGTGCACTGTACTCTCCTCGCTAACTGCAGGAGAGTCGTCTTCGTTTCTACATAACTCGGTGTACTGCCCGAGTTCCTTAGTATACTCAATCATAGTCTCATCACAGTCAACGATTGGTTGATCTGTTCCAGTACTGATTTCTATGTTAGTATGTCCTGTTTTAGTAAATAATTGCTCTTTCATTTCGCGTACCTCATGATTGAGTTCCATACTACCCAGTGACCTGTATCGTTCTGGTAAAAGCTAGTAATCGTATAGTAATGGTGATCGCTTTCTACTTGGCTTACTTCGACTTTTGGACTTTCAACTGCAGTCGTAAGTTCTACAATCGCGTGGTCAATTCCGCCACCTATATTTTCTATGGTGTATCGGTCTTCGTTCAAGAATACTTCTTCTAACTCTGCTATGTTAAACATTTCTTTCTCCTTTCTAGTTTAATTAAAAATCGCGTATAGCTAACGCGCGTACCTATATTATAGCGTAGAAAGTAAACGAGTAAAAGCAGTATACGAAAACGCAAGCGAGCAAAAGACTACTCGTCATGCTCTCGGAAATATAAATAAATCGCGTAAGCGGTCGCTAATAAGAATGCAAATATTATCGACACGTTAGTCATAAGTAATTGAAATGCTTGTTCTTCTGCTATAACTTTGAGGTAGAGTTCTTCTTCATGCATGATCTCGCTCCCTCATTAGTTTCTTAAACTCGCGGTCTCGCGCTTCTTCGCTCATGTACCACTTTTTCTCTTCAGCGAATTCGGTGCGGTAGTGTACACCGTATGGGAATGGATCATCCCATCGTCTAATTTTGTATATTTCACAATCGCTTTTCTCCTCAAGTAATTGTTTTTGCAGGAGTTCTTCGTTGTAGAGTGCGAATTGTTGTATTGAATCTTCTTCTTCGTCAATCATCAGTAATACCCCGCTATTTGCATTCCGGGTTCGTCAAAGAATGCACTTATGCTTACGTCTGGAAACTTTTCGCGTAGAGCAAATATAATTGGTTCCGGTGGCGACCATGCGGTATCAAATGTATAAATAACATAGTCATCCTCTTCTTCAGTTATTACCTCATTATAACTGTTCCATTTAGTCCCCCATTTATTCAAAGACCAATCGTACCAGTTATCTGCCCCGTGAAGTTTGCGTAAACGTCTGTTTTGGAACGAATCTTCGGTGTGTTTATAAGTTACCTTACCTAAGATCTCTTTTGGCATTGGTCTAATGTTATTAAAATCAAAAATACTTTCTTCGCTTTTCAAGAACTTTTTAACTATTTTGATATCTTCCGCTTCACCGTGTATCTCGATACGGTTGCTACAATGGTTTGGCATTTTATTCTCCTTTTTTAAAATAAGAAATTCCTACTTCTTCAACATGAAAATCATCAGCATCATCAATGCTGTTGCCTTCTTGCGCTCTAACTTCGTTGTGGTCTTTCAACCAAGCATTGAAGTTATTTGTTATGCCTTCAAATTGATCACAACCTGATAGCGTATCATCGGTTATGTAATGTATTACATATAAAGTTTCAAGTTGGGGGTTTAAGTTATTTTTAATACTCACCCAAGCGTCTTTAATATCGTCTATTGATTTAGGTGACCACATAAGAGCTTTTTCTAGCTCAACTTCTTTTGTTACAAGATCATCTATCATCTTGACGCTGTCGTCTAAACTTGACATTTTATTCTCCTTTCTTTAATCGCAAGTATCACAAAAAAGTATATCTAATCGTGCAGGTATGACTTTCTCTTGGTTACATTTATCACAACAGCGTCCTTCTTTTACTGGGAGAGCATTATGTCCATCGTCCCAGTATGTCTCACCGTTGTCCGTTTTCTGTGGTTTAATTTTCTTACCACAAATGACACACATTTTAAGTACGTCACCCATTAGGCACCACAACAAGAACAGTTATTATTTATATCAAGTTCAGCATTACAGCACCAAGAATTAAGTACGTCACTCATTATGCCCCCAATTATCATCTTTTAACCATTCCTCAGCCTGATCCCAATCTGCGTTGAGTTGTGTTAACTCCTTTTCTTGTCGTTTGAGATGTTTGAGGACACCGTTCCAATAGTTTCTCGCCCATGCACTGATGTTCGTTTTGTTAAGTATATTAATTACAGCTTGTTTACTCATGATCGTCTCCTGTGTTAAAAGGTGAGGCAATTTGTACTATTTCCGGCAGTTGGATGTAATTAGGTCTATAAAAGTAACACCTTGACAGCTCATACACTGCTAACTTCACTGTCCATCCTCAACAAATAGTGGGAAATATTTAATCAGACTCCCGTAGCTGGAACCCTTCCGTATGACCTTCGTCTGAACCTCTAAAAACATTACGCTACTATTCGCTTAGTTTTCCACGCTTCAGTAGCATACTCGGCTAAAGTTTTCTTAGGAGTGAAAAACTTATCGCGTTCAACTGGTAATCCGAATGGTGGAAATTTGATGCCCGTCAACTCTTTAAAACTTATTGTTCCTAGTTCTGGATACCCTATTCCTAAATCGCAAAGACCATACATAATATCGTCTTTAATCGTTGTTATTAACCACGTTCCACCGCCTGTGGGATTAAACAACTTCAAATACGGTTTATCCTTTTCAGGATTGCCTGTATTTTTGTCTAGCTTTTGTTGGATCTCTTTAGTTATTAATTTTTGTTTCACTACTTTCTCCTTTCTGGTTGTCGTACTCGTTATTTACTAAGAATTTATTTTCTGTTATTTTAGTAACAAAACCTCTTTTTAATGCTTCTTTTAAGAGTTCATCTTCGTCAAACTCGAAACCTAAACAAGGTGCTTGGTTTAACCAAAGTTCTTCTTTCGTGAAGACTATTCTCTCTTCTTTTTCCACCATCCCTTTCTCCTTTCTGGTTATTACTTAGTACCCTTATATAGTACTTACCTTTTTTACGAAAGTAAAGCAGTATTGCATTACGCCTTGATGTTTTTCACAACATTATTACGACTTACTGACGCCAATGTAGAAGCAATAAGAACACAAGCTATTTCTTTTCTCGCAAATTCAGGTAGCCGTTTTGCTCGCATAAGGATACGTTTAACATCTTCATCTGTTCGTTCTCTACTATTCATCAGAAATCTCCTTTAGTTTGCGAATTAAAAAATCTTTATTCTTCTTTAGATAGTTCTCTTTGCTGAGAATATCTGTTTCTTTGTATAATTCTTTTTCATCAATATATCTTTGATACATTCGGTCTTGAAAAATATCCCATTGGCTACGTTTATCTTTCCAAATCTTTGGCTGATACGCCATTACTCCTCCTATCGAATTCTTCTTTAGAAACTCGCTTATCGTTGTAATAATATTTCCAACCGTCCTCGATAATATCTTCTACTATACGGTTAGGATCTTTTTCTCCCTTTATTAATTCGTCTATGTAGAGTTGTACAAGTTGAGCTAATTCTTTTCTTGTAATAAGTCTGGAGCTGACTTTATTGTCGTAGATATCAGCTAAGTGTTTACGCTGTTCGTCATCTAGTTCTATTTGCATATTGGTTTTCATAACTACTCCTAATTAAAAAAGGTGAGAGGTCCAGTGGTGTAGGCATAACTTTGTCTATTTTCAACCACCAACATTAAGCCCCCTTATGCATGCCTCGAGGCACCTCTCTCTAAAAAGCTGATTGTAGTCGTGGTACGGTTTCTGTGTTATCCCACTTAGCTCGAGCTTCACCGTAAATCTACAACCAACTCTCTAAAAAATAGAATCGGTCTCAATTATGTTTTTATGGTGTCTTGCTTATTAAGACCGATCCTTTTAAAATGTGCTACTCTTTTTTACACTGAGTTGTAGCCTCTCAGGGCTTGATTTTAAGACTGGTTCCAATCCTGTCCTTCATGTTTTGAGTCAATAATAACTCTGGCACCTCATTTTAAGCCTCATAGTAACCCAGTTTTGGTTTTACGAGATAAACTGTAAAACTCGTATCTCATCCTACAGCTTGGCGAAGTAACCTTCTTCAACCAAACGTTTCTGGTAGAAACGGAAAATCCTAAGTGGATCTTGTCTGGTTGTAAGGTTGCCTTCCTTAACGGCTAACGCAACTAAGTCCTGTGCTGTGAAGCTGTCTTGATTTAAATCAGACTTCTTCGCATCGTTAACAGTCTCAATTAACGCTTCCATTTGTGGAGTTTTGCACTCCGAACCTTTGCCAGTGTACTTGTATTTCGACCGTATTGAACCTTTGGTCGCTGTTACTGGTTTAGGCACTGAAGGTGTCTTCGCCTTTGTTTTAACAGGCTTGACAATTCTTTTCGCTGTTGCTTTCACAACTGGCGGTCTCTTTGCAGAGGGTGTAACTGTTATGGTTTGCATAACTTTCTCCTTTCTAGTTTAAAATCGCCCTACCCCTGTGGCAGAACATACTAATAATATACCTAAGACTTTTACGAAAGTAAAGCAGTATTAGATTACCCTCATCCTTGGTCAACATAAGAACGTGTTGGACCGCAGAGAAACCTATTCGCATCATCGACAGCTTCCCAAAGATGCTTAGTTCCTTGTCTTTTCGGTATATCTTCCTCAACTTGTGTAACTAGCGCATTGAGTAGAGTAACTACTTCCTCGTATTGTTTAATAACTTTGTCTACTCGGATCGCCATACTCGTACTCCTGACACTTCGTCTTCTAAACGATATCTCAAAGTGTATTTCCACTCAGGCTCTTTTTTCTTGCCAAAGTTTCTACAAGATTGAGATATTCTGTTTTTCATACGTTTGCTGTCATCACCTTCTTCCATAGGAATAAATAAGGAATATCCTACCTCCATCATTCCCCAAGGATATTTACTAGCTCTATTACGCATATCTTCTGGCAATGGAACATTAGTGTCTATTTTGAAGCTAGATTCTTCAGGCTCTGGTTTGTGCACGGGATCGTGTATTCGATCTGGTGGTCTCATTAGTGCACCTCCTTTATGATTTTTATTTTATCTTCTAAATATTCTGACCAAAAAGACAATACTTGTTGAAAATCAGCATTGTCGAGTTCTTGACATCCTTGTGCCTGCATGGTACTCGCAACTAGCTGAGACAGTTCAGTGTTGCCTGCCTCGTCTAGTGCGATCCATAATAAACACATAACATCATGCGGTACTGAATATTTATCAGGGTTGTTTGCTTTCTTGGCTGGTCTAATTTTTACATTAGATAATTCCGCTATTTTCATTACGCTACCTCTGCATATTTAACAGCTAAATCAAGTGCTTTGCTCTTACGGTTTGCTGCTGCTCCAAACCATGCACTATGTAATGCGTTACCTTCTGATTGAGACTCACGCAAATGGTCTTCAACATAAGTAACCGCGTTTAATGCTCCCCACCAAGTACCTCTGGCAGATTTGAGCTGTGATCCGGGTGATTGCTCTAGAGCATCAACCACAAGTTTTGGAAACTTGTTAAAGTTATCAATAAGTGGTTCTTGCATACCTATAACTTCACCTTTCTCACGAAGTTCACGCTGTTTCCTGTATTCGTCAAGCATGACAGGCTGATATATCTCACCTACATACTCAAGAACGTCAGAATGTTTAGCTTTCTTCTTAGATAATAGCGTGGAGGCTTCTCTAAACTCTGCCATACGTTCTGCAGATAACCCTAATGCTTCCTCTGCCGCTTGAATCACGTCATCTCCGAACTCTTTAACGTGTGGCATACGAAATGAAGCCGTTCCACCTTGCTGTAAAGCAAATGTAAGCGTGTTATTGCAAACAACTCGTATTGGAGTTAACTTTATGGTCATGGATCTGCCAACAATGTGCGGTTGGTTTATTAATAAGTAACCTTTAATTTGGTCGTCACCAGCAAGATCAAAATCATCTGCTATTTTAGCTAACCCCCAAATTTCGCCACCGTCTTTAAGACTGCCTGCAGTCTCCATAGCCATGTGACCCGCTTCTGTAAAACGCTTAAAGAACTTGAATACGTCTTCATTCTGGATAGGGATGTAATCCTTACCGCAGTGTGAAAGTATTCTGTTATCTGTATCGCGTACTATGTGGAATGTATTAGGTGCTTGTATAATACTAACATCCTCGCTCCACTCTGGTGCGTCTAGCGTATAACTTGGTCTTTTACTAACTGACCAGTCAAGCTGTGCTGCAACCAGCATTTCCTCTGGCGTTAGATTGGGATCAACTTCAACACCTAATCCGTGCCAAGGTTTATCACCTGTCCAAGCCATTGTTTCTACTTGATGTGCCATACATATTCTCCTTTCTTCTTTGTATGTTGTTAATCACGGTAGCCGTTAAGCTACCTTATAAATAGTACTTACTTTTTTTACGAAAGTAAAGCAGTATTTAGAGCCTCCCAGTCGTAGGGAATAGTTAGAGTAAGCAGAGCTTTAGATTTATAACCACCGTCTACGAGCTCTTGGATTCCTGTCAAACCATCTACATGGTAGAGCTTAATCTCATCATTTTTACGAGCCATTACAAAGACTTGTCCACCATGCGAGGCACGTTTAGCTAACCAAGCGATTTGCATTGGTCGTAGAGTGAGCTTATTGCCCGAGTGAATCTCTTTTAATTCCACCCAGAACTCTTTACCTTTGGCACAACCATTTACGTCAGGAACTCCTGCTCCGGTCATGCCTGTCTCAATACGCTGTAGATGCATGTCGGGTAAGTTCTTTCGCATCAGCAGCCATAAATTCTTTTCTTTCGCCATTTAATCAGTAGGTATTGGATATTCTCTAGTCATTCCGTGTTTTTCTCTATAATTCTTTTTTATCATTCTATTATATAAATCTTTTTTGATATGTTCTGGAGTATTCCTATTTAAACTACGGATCGCTATTTTTACAACCTCTGGATCTTCATAACTTGTGAAATTATAGTCATAATTGAAAAAATTCATATCTTCTATCTTTTGTAAAATTTCAGCAGGTATGCTTTTAGTTTCTAATGATCCTGTGTAATGTCTTTGTTCGTAAGTGACGGGATCGTTATGACAATTACCAGTACCGAAATCCATTCTATGTTGCTCATATTCCCATTCTCTACTACACTCATCGCTACAGAACTTTCTTCTTTGTCCTGATAAATAATCGCCACATTGTTTGCATGTATATACTTTTTTAACCATATAATAAATATATAACTAAAAAAGGCGAAAGTAAAGCAGTATTAGATTAGTTCCAACTCCACCCAGTATGCGGTGCTGTTTTATTGTTGTCTGCAGCAACTTTTATGTCTTGAGTCTCTAACCAAGTCTTATACCCTCTCCTAGCTTCTCCCATCGTTGTATATAACTCTTTGTATTCTAACCATTTATTCCGAGCAACGTCTACTCCAACGTAGTATTCTCCTTCTCCTAATTTGCATCGAGTAATGATCTGCCAAACTCGTTGCTTGGTGATGTCGTGTTGTTCCCCTATTTGCTGTAGAGTAGAGTGACCTCTTCTCCACTGTTCGTACATCTCTTTATACTTAATAGAGTTTTGTTTTGCTTTTTCTTGAGAGATACCTTTCATTTTTTAATCTCCTTTGTTTCTCCCCATGAGGGTCCTAATTCTGTATCAACCAGTAGAGGTACTGTTAGCTTTACGCAGTTTTCCATTATCTCCACTACTTTCTTTGCTTGTAGAGTGTCTTTAACCGAAACGTCTACTTCATCGTGTACTTGTAAGTGAGGAACTATGCCTTCGTCCCACAGTCCAAGCATAGCTAACTTAGTCATGTCAGCCGCAGATCCTTGAATCAATCTGTTTAATGCTTTATATGTGTATGATCTTTTTAAACTATCTCCGTACCTCTGTTTTGCTTCCTCAAAAGGTAGAGGAGTTGTTCTCTTATAACGATCCTCCCATAGATTAAAACGGCAATGTCTGCCAGCAAACGTCTTTATGTATCCTCTATCTATGGCAACCCTAGCACACTGGTCTTGTAGAGCGCGTATAAAAGGAACTTTAGCGTGGTACTTCTGGAATAGGTTTTCCGCCTCCATATCGTCTAATCCTAGCTCCTTAATAAGCTTTTCCTTACCCATCCCATAGCTAAGCCCCAGATTAATCGTTTTAGCTTGTTTACGCGGTATATTAGCCATATCCGCTACTATCTGATGGAAGTCTGCGTTCTTCTCCGTATACTCCGCTACAGCGTCTTTAGCCCCCGCTAATTGCATCTGACTGGCATAATGTACAGTAAGTCTAGGTTCTTGTTGAGAATAATCGAATACTCCCCACTGGCAACCGTCTTCTGGAATAAACAAAGATCGAATCAAATTACCTATCTCAGGATCACGTGCAGGAACTTGTTGTAGGTTTGGGTTACTGTAACTGAATCGACCACTGACCGTGCCCCCACGATCGTTACGCATAGGATGGGCTTCTGCGTGTATTCTACCGTTAAAACAATGTTCCTTAATCATCTTATCAATAAAGGTCGTTCTTGCCTTATTAAGCTTCCTTGCTCGTATAATAAGTTGCGGTAGTTCATGTTCATGCGACTCTAGCCAATCTTTCTGGAAACTAGCCATACCTTTCTCTGTCTTAGGATACCATAGGCTGTTCTTATCGAAAATCTTCTGTAAAGAAGCATTAGCCCAAAGTTTGACCTCACTGCCATACTTACGCTTTATTTCTACCTGTATCTTTTGTTCCTCTACAGAAAGCTTTTTACTTATTGTGTCTGCCTTCTCTTCATCTACCCTAACCCCTCGCCAACGCATCTCTAAAAGTAAAGGGATTAATCTTTGTTCTGTCTGTAAAATAGAATTCAGGTTTTGTTCATTAATCTCTGTTTTTAATTTATCCCAGAGTTTTAATGTTAATACTGCATCTTGCTCACCATAAGGTCCAACGTATTTGGAAGGGAGTTTATACATCTGTGACTTAGGATTAATACCAAAGGCGAGTGCAGCATCTTGTAATAAAGATTCATCTTTCTTCTCGTCACAGTATGCCTCTCCTAGATTATCCAAAGAATATGAATAACGATTCTCGTTAAGTAGAGGGGCGGCGATGATAGTGTCAAGAATATTACCTTTAACGTCAACTCCTTCTCTCCTCAACCAACCTACATCGTAGAGTGCGTTATGAAATATAACATCTCGTGAAGTAGAGGATAGAGTATTCTTTAACCAACGCAAAACAACTTCTTCGTCCAGATTGCCTCCGCCTTCATGACGTATAGGAAAGTAACCGCTCCAATCTTTAGTAGCGATACCTATCCCCACAACATATCCTCTGCCTGTAGCCCATCCCGGACCACAGGTCATTAAGTGAGGATCATAAGTTTCTAAGTCTACAGCAATAGTCTCTCGCTCAGAAAACTGAGGAAAAACGTCTGGAATAGACCAACTGCTCTCTGGAGCAAAAATTGGTTGTTGCATTATTTTTTCTTAGACTTTTTTCTCTTAGCTTTTTTCTTTTTCCTTGTTGGAGCTTTACCACCTACCCATGCTTCATTCACATTAGGAGTAGATTTATCGTCTTTCACATAACGACCTTTCTTGGTTCTAGCTCTCTTGGCTTTAGTTTTGCTAAGTTCCATTTCAACAGGTTTAAATCCTTCCTTAGGTTCAAACTTATCTAATTCAACTTGAGCTTCTTGCATAGCTTCATCTAAAACTTTATCTTTCTCAGATTTACCACCAAATATACTTTTTAACGCTGTCCAAAATCCCATTTAAAATTCTCCTTCTTCATCTTCATCTTCTGGTTCAACTTCCATTAATCGAGGAGGGTGATCCTCGCCATACACTAATTCGTTCTCTACTAAGATTAAATATCTTCGTAAATCCCGAATATCATCCAAAAGACCTTCGTCTCCTGTATAAACGTCTCCCGCCTCAAAAATATCCCAATTATGTTGAGATGTTTGATTTTCGATACGGTCAAACTTACGCGCTAACATCATAAATGCACCTATACCTCCACGACGTTTCCATGAATCGCCATAAGAGTCTTCGGCTTTCTTTAAAGTGTTTATATCTTCTTGCGCAATGTTTTTCATATTTTCCCACTTAGTCATCTCTACTTTCTCCTTTATTTTCAAAATTTTCTTTTCGTTTTAGTAGCCATTCTTTACAAGCAATTCTCCAGTCGGTAGCTACAATATACTCAACCTCTGCTAACGCTTTGTCATACTCTTTTCTCTTATGTGCCCAGTAAGCGCACAGCATAGGGTGACCAATACTTTTAAATGCAAAGTTTTTCCACCCATTAGAAATAGTCATATTTCTAGATTCAAAATCCATAAAGTCATTTAATTCAGAATTAAAAGTTTCTATATCTGTGGTTATTAATGGGAAATAAATATCCTCGTTATCATATAGATTTCTTTTAACGTCTGCATAAAATGGATCTATGGTCAGATGCTTTAATCTATCCCAAAGTTCGTTTTGATAAACATGGAAACTATCGCTTATCTGTCTGTAATGTCCTATGTCTACTCCTATCGCTGAAGCCATATACTCTTGTAACATAGACATATGAACAGCATTAGCTCCGTATGCCCCCCAGACCATATCATTAGATCGACAACAAACTGTCATATTTAATTTGTTATCTCTTATCTTGAAATAAATATGAGTATTGCAAGGTACGTCTTTGCCTTTACGGTTCAGATCTCCTTCCACATCCCACATTTGAAGTACAGCACGTCTATCATCAGGGTTTTCTTTTAACATATCTATAATAGGTTGTAGTTGGTCTTGTTGAAAATAACTTCTCCACCGCCAACCATAGGCTCCCCACAATATATTACCGTCATCAGAAAAGTTTTCCATTGTCTTAACAAAATACTTAACTGTCTTTAAATCATTATCACCGTTTAACATCCATAACCCTTCTATAAAATGGAAGAAAGGATTACAATCTCTCTCAGGTATTAGACATACTCTTTCCCAAGGTTTTTCGAACACAGTTGTTACAGGGTGTATTGCTTCGTAGGTAGTTCCATTACGGCTCTCTTGTGTCCTGTAATTAACTTGACCTTTAAATAAATCAATGCCTTTTAGTAGAGCGTCGTTTACGTTTCTTGCTGGGATCACATTCATATTTCTTCTCTATACTCCCTCATTATTTCTTCCATTAGAAATCGTATCTGTGCTTCTGTGAGTAGAGGTAGTTTTCTTTTAACGAAAGTTACTGCCGCTTTTTCACTAGCAGGCACTTTCAAGAAAAATGCCACCTCTAGGAATTGTGTATAAAAAATATCAACAGAGTCTATGAAATCTTTTATAAGAATTAATTCATCCTTTGTCCTTTCTTCTTGTTCTATTGCTAAATCGCTCATTTTTGACATACTTTTATTCCTTCTTCCACTAATGGAAGATTCTTATTGTATTTGTAAATAGACCTTGTTCTTCCTTCTCCCTTAAATATCCTAGAGTATTTATCGAATTCACAAAGTCCTCCTTCTATTTCACGCATTTCATAAGGTAAATCTTTTCGATTAAACCAAATCTTGTAATCTTCAGTGACTACTTTATATAAGTCATTCATCTCTTTATTCCAATCATGACTTTTTCTACAAAACTCCAACTCACGACCAGTTAGTCGATTGAGTCCTCGCATCGCTCCGGGACCAGCATTAGCCCAAGTTAATCTATCTTCTGCGTTTTGCAATAGATAAGTGTGGCTTAAATCTGTAAC
>Ga0080013_1004374_pt1 | contig 13982 bp, 18 predicted proteins | sample ETNvirenome_6_85_FD_69236 | JGI IMG/M metagenome (GOLD analysis project Ga0080013, IMG submission 69236) | Marine viral communities from the Pacific Ocean - ETNP_6_85 (SPADES assembly) (version 2) | ecosystem: Environmental > Aquatic > Marine > Oceanic | place: Pacific Ocean | collected 2013-06-19
TCTTCGTCTTGTAGAAGCATTATTCTGTTCAAATACAAGGAATCTTGAACTTGATGCAATGAACTTTTTAAGTTTAATCATTAATCGTCTTACATTCACTCTATCAAGTGCTGATGCTTTCTTTTGAAGTGTTTTTTGACCCCAAACTGTTACACCTTGTCCTGGGAATGTTGCAATTGGATTAACATTACTATCGTATAAAGTATCTCTATTAGAATGAGTTAATTTTCGTTCAGCTTGAATTGCCATATCAATTCCACCACGATTTAAACCTGCTGGTGCAAACCATGGGTGAGCAACTTTATCATTGAATGCATAAACTCCACCCATAACTACTGATGGTGGCACCCATACATTTTTACCTGTATCTGAATCTGAAATTTGAATCCAGGGATAATACATAGCCGCGTAATTTGAATCTCTAGATTCTGCTTCTGATGTTGCAGCTGTTAATGCAGAGCCATAATATGTTGGATCAGCAATAACAAAACAATCTCCTCGATCTTCGCACATATCAATTGCTTTTGTTATTAGTTTACCACCCCCAGTTCCAGCATCTGTAACACCTGGCATTAGAACTAAATTAATATCATATTCGTCTTGATTTCCTAAAAGATTGATTGCGTCTTCATACGCTGTTGATCCACTAACACCAACATTCAAGTTATATCCCTGTGAATTTCCATCTGTGATATCACTATAGAAATTAATTGCATTGTCTTCACCAATTTGACTACCCAGTGCATCAAAACCAACATATCCATCAGAACCACCAACAAATGAACCACTATTTAATCCAGGAAGTGATGCAGCTGCTACTGATGCATTGTTTGCTTGCCATTCTACTGACGAACCAGATACACGGATATTTCCATTTTCATCAAGATAATCAACAGTATCTTTTGATACTTCAACTCTAACATATTTTGATTTGTTTGGATATGAACCCGATAATTGAAGATATGGATCAGTTGAACCGGCACCTCTTAATGTCCATTTTTGATCACCAATTATTTTCGTAATATAATTTGATGAATTGGGGTCAAGTGATACATTATTCCAAGTTTCTACTGTTGTTTTTCTTTTATGAGAATCATCACCACGTCTAATAAGAAGTGTGAATATTCCTTTTTTTGGATTTACTGATGGAATTTCCCATCTTAAATTATCTTTTGAACCTGATATTAGTATATTATTTACACCTATACTACCAGATTCGTTACCACCAGTGTCAGTTCCGGAATTATTTGGATTAGTACTATTCTGTAAAGATCCATGTGATAATGTATATAATGTAAAAGATGAATTTCCAGATGTGTTGCATGAACCAGATCCATTACTATTATATTCACTACCTGTATAATAAGTTCCATCAAAACTTCCAGTTTGAACATATGATTTTGCTTCACTATATGAACCAGCCAATATTCTAACAACAGTCATTTTACCTGAATGTTTTAGATATTCTCTTGCTGTATGTGATGTTAAATACTGATAATAACTACTACCACTTTTGAATGTATCACCGAATTTAGCTTGATATTCAGAATATGAATTTACAACTATTGGTATTCCAGCTGGACCCTTTACTGTTGGGCCAATCAAAGCTGCCCCTATTTCACCTATAGCCGCTGGTAAGAATGATTGGTCTATTTCATTTGTAAATACACCAGGACTTATAATTTTTTCACTTGATGGCATTTATTTTCTCCTATAAATCTATTAAATTATTAATTTTGATTATATCAAAAAAGAATATACTTTTTCATATATAAATATATGACAAAAAATCAAAACAACTATATTTATTGTATTTATTATGATTTATGTGGTGTAAATACGCCTGTAGTTGGATCTAATGTACCATCTCCATATTTAGATGTGATAATTTTCATAAATTCCTGTTCTTCAGTTTGAACTTCACCAAATGTTTTATGTAAATCCGTTTCAGTGTTATCAAAAGAATCTAACTGTTGTTGTAATCTCATTCGAGCAACAGCTATCTGACCAAGTTTATTCTGAACATCCATATATGATTCTTGTAAACTTTGTAATTTATTAATTTCTTCTTCTGTAAATTTTGTAGCTTCTTCATATTTTTCTACTAATTTTGACTCTTCTGCCATGTTATAACCTCCTGTTATATATTATTTATTAAATAATCATATATATAAATATATGATTTTTTTATTAAAACATTAATTTATTTTCCTACTTGTTTATCTGTCGCATCACCCTCAAACCCAAATATTACTTTTGATGGTGTTAATTTTCTTTGTAAATTTGAAATTTTATTTGTAACAACTGAATTTGTTTCTTCTGGTAATAGATATGCATTTGTTATTATTGAAAATGTTGACCTTATAAATCGTTCACCATCTTGATTCATTTCTGACGCATCTGATATTGAATCTAACTTACATAGAAATTTATAATCAGTTGAATCACCCCAATAATTATTATTTTGTTCCAAAAATGTTTCAACAAGTGGATTCATCTGTTCAATAAAATTTGTCCACAATATAAATTCATATGTAATATTTACAAAATTTGGTAATGTTGTAACAAAATTTTCATAAACAGCTTTTTTCCCTGTCTGAACCGAAAATCTATCATAACGATTATCTTTTGACCATTTTGATTGTCGAACTATATCTATATATTTTCTTTTCACATCATGCTCAAACATAGGTAATGTATCACTTTTACTTATTTCTGTTCTTCTTAACATTATTAATGGAAGAATAAATGAACCATTTTTATCCCTAATAACACCACGTTTCCTTACAGCCTTCCATCGTTCTTCATTACCATACATTACAGTTACTTTCAACGTTTCATTAGCTTCTCTAATAGTTGGTCGTATAACATTTTTTACATAATTCATTATAGACGTATCAACATCTTTTAATGTAATAGAATAATTCTTTGTAAAATCTAATCCCGGTATATAAGTTTTACTACGATTACCATGTCCTGCAGTTATATCTCTTGTAGATCTTTGTTTCCCACGATTTATTTCACTTTTGTTAACAACTTGTTTATTTGTAATTGGTTTAACAGCCATTATTTTCTATTCCTTCGTCTTAAAGCTTTTAATTTATCTTTCTTTGTTTTAACTTTACCTTTAATAACTTCTGATTTAACAGCACTCATGTCAACTTTACTTATTGCTATCTCTCTCTGTATATCTACTTCAATAGCTTCTGTACCAGTTTGACTATCTTTTCTATCTATTCTATTTCCAAACTTATCAATCTTTCCCATCATCTTTGACATCATCTGTTCTAATTTTAAGTTCCCATTAGATTCTGTCGGAGCTTGATAAGTGTTTTCACCATATATGTTATCTTCTGTCTGATTTTCAACTAAATTACCATTAACCTCTTCTACAATCTTCGGTTTTAGTGGTTTATAATTTGGGTCATTCATATCATATTTGGTTATTCTTTTTCCTAATATCTGTTGAACTGCCATTATTATAATTTCCTATCTTTCATTTTTTCCCAAGCCTTGTCATCTTTTTTAGTCTTTGTTATTTTAACTTCCAAATTACCAATTACCATAAGCACTCCTAATAATCCATGTTTTTTAATTAACCTGCCAAGAATTTAATCACCAGAATCCACCCAATCCCCATCAGGGTCATTCAATATTGCTTTTATCTCTGGATGAGTATAAGTCGTAATTCCATCAAAGACTTCAGGTGTGTCTCCCTCAAACTTCAATATAACCCTGTCTACTCCAGATATAGAATGCCTTAAATAAGCAGGGTTTTCCATAGCATTGTCAGTCATCTCTGTTGTTACATCAGCAAATGGGATTATCATATATTTTCTATTTTCGTATCTCATTGTTATCTCCTATCTTTCATTTTTTTCTCTTAATTCTTGTCTTACATTTTCATTAATTTTAATATCTTTCTTTAAATTAATAATTAAATTATTAGCTTCTTTTAACTTATCTAAAGATTCTTCTAATTTAGTTTTATAATTATTTATCATCTCATTTTTTGATGTTATTGTATTTTCATAAGCATCTAAATTATTCACATAATCTTGATAAGTCCTTTTTCTTTCTAATTTAATTTCACCAATAATTTCTTTACTATTTTCATTTTCAGAATTTAACCTATAATTAAGTTTATTTATTTTTTCATGTAATTCTTTATTTATGTTTGTATATTTTTTTATTATATCATTTTTATAAGAAAGTTTAACCTTTTGTTCATCTATTTTTTTATATAAAGGATTAAACTCCGATTTAATTTCTTTTATAATATTTTCTTTTGATTTAATTTCATTTATATAATCTTTTTCTTTTATTGAAAAAACACCTTCTTCAAAATATCTTGCTTTATTTAACTCTTGTAAAATATTATTCTTTTCACTTTCCAAATTAAAAACTTGGTTAGATAAATTATGTGTTTCTTCTTCTAACTTTTCAATAATTTGCTCTTTATCTTCTATTTGCTCTTTTTCAAAAGTTGAATTGATAATTGAAGATTCTCCTAAAGACTCCTCAAATCTTGCTATATGTTCTTTTAAACTCATTATCTTGGCCTCTCTTCTATTTGTAATGATGATAATCTTGAACGATGTGCCGTTGCTACAATTGAATGTTTATATCCAGGATGACCATGAATCAATTGTGGTTCTGTCACTGAATTCATCTCCCAATAAAAATCATTCCAATCCACAATATCACCCATCTCTGGATAAAAATTCAATGAACCACTTGCTAAATTATTCCGTTGAAAATACATCTCAATGTTAGAATTAACATCAGATCCAAATTCATCTTGAATGACTTCTGGCTCATTAAATAAAATTAAACAATTAACTCTAAAACCTACATCATAATACTTTGTTGTTGATTCACCATAAAGATTTTCATCTGTGTTATCTATATTTACTTTGTAAATATCAACCGATTGACCAATTAACTCATCAATTAACTCTTCATTCATTGAATCAATCATTCGTATTTCTTTTGCTGGTAAAAAAAATGGACTTGTTCTTGACATTATATTATCCTATAAAAATTGGTAATGGGGCTTTGTTCAATACTGACTGTTGAGCATCTGCTTGTTCCTGTTCTTGTCTAGAACGTTCACTTAAAGATACTGCCTCAAGAAACTCTTTAATTTCTTCTAACAATTGAGTTTTTTCTTCTCTCCCTTCAGACTTTAACGATTCACCATCTAATGTTACCTCACCATTAGGTAATGGCATTGATGCATATTTACTTCTGATAATACCAATCAACTCCTTTGAAAGAGATAATGCATATTTTCGTATCCATTGACGACCAGCTGAATTGATTTCAGAATATGTAATAAATTTATATGGAATATTACTTGGATCTGACACTTTACTATTATTCACTGATTTTGTTACATCAGTCATATCATTTCTTAAATAATAATTAAAATATATCTTATCACCAGCACTACTACTAACAGGTATTGGAAAAATTCTTAATTTATTGTTTACCAATTCAAATGAATAATTTGATTTTCGTAAATAATCATTGTTCTCAATCGCTTTCATTCTAGACACATCATAATGTAATGGTCTTAAAATAAATGATACAGCTGGTGATACATTCCCCATCCCCATCGCATCTAACATCTGTTGTTGATCAAATGAACCCGCATACGGATCATAGAATTTAAGTGCTGCTGAAGGACCATAGTTGAATACCCTTTGAATTTCAAGTCTGGTACTACTATCTCCAGATTCAAGATTTGAATCAGCTTGTAAATCATATTGTTGTTTTGAACCAGTAAGTGTAATTGAACCTGAATATAAAGTTACATCTCCACCAACATTAACAGCCTCACCATACTGCTCTGATAGCATAAATGTCGTTCCCATGTGTGGTGATTCTGGTTCATGTGAACCTGTTGAACTAAATGTTGAACCACTTTCTCTATTTGTAGCACCATAATGTTCCCATAACCAATTCTTTGTATTGTAATAATTTAATTGTAATGAATATTCTGATACAGCTTCTTCAAACATAGCGTAAATTGAACCACTATCAAATTCAAGTTGTAATACTGGATGACCTAATCTCTTAGCTACCCATTTACAAACAGTTAAACTATCAGTCTGAAATATAGAATCATCATCATAAATTCCATGTGGTGTAGAACCACTCGCATGATTTGTTGGATCTGAATAAATATAATCTGCTTTTGGCATCGTCTTCTCCGTTTACATTAAAATACTATAAGTCATATATAAATATTAAAAACAATTAAAAAAACATCAAAAACAAAAAGGGTGAGATATTATAATGATTGCACAAAAAAAGAGGGAAATAAATCCCTCTTTTTTTATGTTTTAACTTTTATTTTATGTTAAATTACACCAAGTTTAAATCCTTGATTGCAATTTTTCCGTAAAATTCAGGTCTTATCATTTTCTTAGCATATCGAGTCATCACACCTTTACGTGGAGTAAAGTCTGATGGATCATATACAAGAGGTGTCATAATCAGTGGAACATATGGAGCATATACAGCACCTGTTTCAAGGAAATTACTTCCTCTGAAACCTACAAGAATCTGATTTTCTGTCATATAAGGATTCTTATAAACAGTCCAACGATTTTGTAGAGAACCTATAGCCTGTACACCAGCTGCGAATGATTGTTTATTACCATCCGTAGATACACCATATCCAGGAATTGATTCAAGGATAGTAGCCACTTTAGGTGAACAAACAACGAAGTTAGCACCACCTCTCATAGTTAATCTATGAATTTCATTAGATACTTTCTGTATCTTTGAAACAAGTGTCTGCCACCATTCAAATCGTGTTCCGTAGAATGTTGTAGTATCCCAAGCAGCTTCAGTAGTACCTGTACCATTATAGTCTTCACCTGGAGTAACTGACCAATAGTCTTGTGTTACTGCATCTTGAACAAGCATATCAAGGATTTCCAAATCAATTTCTAATGAAATGTATTCAGATAACATTGATGTTAATTCAGCTTCAGCATCAACACTATGATAAGCATTCAAGTCTTGAGCCAATTCAGGTGTCCATACTGCTTTCAGTTTACGTGTTTTAGCAACAATAGCTGCACTGGTTAATCTAAGATCAACTTCTGGAATTGCTAATGTATCAGCAGTAGCATTACCTGCAGTATCTTCAAAGTCACCCCTTGAAGCTTCTGTTGGTTGTTTTGAATAAATCAGTTTAAGCTTATTCGTAGCTTCACCTACACTAGAACTAGCAGATACAATAAATGAAATTTCTGTTTCAGCACCGTTTATAGTTGTATATTGTGGAAACAGTTGAGTATTGAAAGATCCAGAACTTGATCCTGAAATATTAAAAGATTTAACAGCTTTATAATCTGCACTTGACAGCTGACCAGTACCAAAAGTAACTTTATATAAGTCACCTAATGAAGATGAATGTTCTTGATTAAAGTTAATATCTTTGTAAGTAGCCGAAGCAGTAGTATGTGCAGCAGCTCCTGCAGTTGCACCTATAGTACTTTCAGCACCCGCTGCAGTATTAATTGAATAGTCATAACGACCTTCACCATACAAACCACCAACACCATAAGGTGCGGAAGATCCAGACGGAGAGTTAGGACCAGATTTACCTTGTAGTGAATCAACATCACCACCTGGAACTTTAGCAAAATTATCTGTACCAAACCCTTCAGCTTGTGTACCAGCAGTTGTCTTACCATACTTAAAGTCAAGGTAAAATACCAGACCAGAAGGTAAGTTCATTGGTTGAACTGATACAAATTCTTGAGCTGCTAATTCACCAAAGATTCTACGAACCAATGGAAGAGCAACACCTGACCACTCTTCTGAGCCAGTACCACCACTACCACCTAGAGCGCCACCAGCACGACCACCAGTACCACTAGCTTCTGAAATTAACTGACGAGCTTGATTTTCAAGCATTGTAGCCATTCCACTTCTTTTAAAATCCTCATTCAAACCATCAAGAAGACCTGTTTTTTCCCATTTTGCTACGATAGCTTTGGATTCTTCTTGCTGTTTCTTATAAGGACTTGCTCCTAAAAGAGCATCGTTTATATAATCACTCATGATTATTTTCTCCTAATTATAGTAATCCAGCAAGTTTCTTAAATCTATTAGCAACTTGACTTTCTTCAGTAATCACTTTCTTTGATTCTTTAGTAGGTTTTGTTGAACTAACAGGTTTACTTGCGGATTCGTTAATGTTTTTATGTCTACGTGTAATTGTACCATTATCAGATAACTGTTCTGCAAGAGTTGAATAAACAAGTTTAATCTCTCTTGTAGTCTGTGCTCTATCAAATGTTTCAACTACCTTTAATTTTTGATTGTTATCCAGAGCGAACTCTTTAAACAATTTGTTTGTAAATAGAAGTTTAGCATTCAAGATGTTTACCTCATGAAGTTTATCTTTCAAGAAATGAACAGCTTCTTTATATTCATCAAGTTCAGATTGAAGTGGATTAATAGCTTCTTCAACTTCCTCTTCCTCTTCATCTTCATCTTCATCTTCTTCAAATAAAGATTTATCAATTTCAAACTCTTCTTCTTCATTGACTTCTTTTTCTTCAGAAACTTCTTTTTCTTCAGAAACTTCTTTTTCTTCTTCTTCAGCTTCAACTACAGTTTCTTCATTAGAAATTTCGTCATCTTCAGAAAGTTCATTTTCGAGTTCTTTGATGATAGCTTCAAGATCAAGTTCATCTTCTTCAGTAACTTCATCTTCTTCAGTAACTTCATCTTCTTCAGTAACTACTGGAGCATATTTAACACCATTGATTTCAATGACACCTTCTTCTTCCATATCAACTTCATCTTCAGGTTCATCTTCCTCTTCATACCCATCTTCTTCAACTGATTCTTCATCTTCCATATCATCATGGTATTCAACTTCCATCTCTGCTTCTTCCTCTTCTTCATCTTCAACAGGAACTTCATCTTCAAATTCCTCATCATCTTCACGAAGTTTGGCAGATAACATTGATTGTAGCTGAGGTGTGAATGCCTCTTCTAACGCCATCTTCGCATTTGCTAGTGCTGTTTCACGAACTGCCTTTGCATCTGCTATGGCTTCTTTCAAAATATCACTCATGATATTTCTCCTCATATTATATTTTAGGAATAAGTTTATTAGGAAACTTAATAAGTTTATGTGAAATGTTTAGACACCACAAATTCACTTAAAGTGGTGTATTTATAATTCTATGTATATAAATATATGACAGTTAAAGAAAAACTTTAAATTAATTTAATAATGTCTATTATTTTCTTTAATTTGTTTATATTTTTGTCGTGATTTTGCCAGATTTTTCTTTCTTCTCTTAATTTCTGATGGTTTTTTGAAATATGATCTCTCTTTTAACTCAACTAACATACCACTATCTTTTATCTTTTGTTTCATCTTCTTTAATGCTAATTCAACATTATTATTTATAACATTTACCCGTATCGCCATATTAACCTCTTATTTTATAATCCATGTATTCTAACTCGTTTCTGTAACAACATTTCTAATACTTTATTTTCATATTTTTTATCCAATTCTAATACAAATGTAGCACCTTTACCCACACCAAAATCATAATCTTTACCTGACTTTAATTTTAATTTCTTTAATATAGTCATCACAATTTTCTTGTCTGAATCTGGAATTTGCCATTGAACCATTTTAGCTTCCATTAAATCTTTGATTGTTTCTCTAACAATTTGTCTAACTTTTTCTTCAACAGCTTCATTCCGTTTCATTGATTCCAAGAATTTCTTTGCCATATATCGTTCTTTTTTGTATTCTGCTTTAACCCATTTCTTTCTCATTGTTTCGGGCATTGTATCAAAATCCTCTGATAAAGAATTATTAACAAACCAAGCAATTCTTCTAGCATCAGCATGAACAAGTTTTCTATACCTGTTTTCTTCTAATGTTTTTAAGAATCGTTTTATTTCTTTGATTGTTACTTTTTTCATTTTAATTCTCATTCCAAAGAGGTTCATTAGGACCAGTATATGGAGTAGTCATCACAAAACTCTTTGAACCATCATCATATGTAATTTGAATCCGAAAGTCTTGATTACCACCATCCACACCAAAAAAAGTTTTATCATAATCAGCTTTAACTTCTTTGGGGTTTACCCATTCAGCTAAAGTTATTTTACCTGCCTTTTTTTCATCATTATCCCATACTCTTTTTCCAATCAATTTCTTTACATTTTTTAATGCTTGAGCGTTGGCTTTATTAATAGCACTTACTTTAAGTATTGCGTTTTTCCTTTGAACATCATCCCAAACTTTTCTAAAAGACTTACCTTTGGCTTCGTTCAATCGTTGAACTTCTTCTTTAATAATTTGTTTTAATCTTTGTTTTGTAAGTTTCATTTTAATTCTCCAATTATTTTTTTTCTTCATATTCTGATAACGCCTGCCACATCTCAGCAAAAGCTCTAATACCATGAACAGATAATCTCTTCCAATTACCTTTTTTCGCATTCTTAACTAAATCTAATGACATCTTCTGAACCTTCTTCTTTAAAGTATCATAATCATATGTGCCAACACCCTTTACTTGTATCTTATCTGATGCCTCTACTAACTCTTCTCTTATCATTTCTTTAAGTTTTGATTTAGTTATTTTCATTATCTTACTCCCCAAATTACTTTACCAACATTTCTCTTTTTGGTATCTTTTAAATTGTTTGTGAGATACATCATCCATCCTCTACTTTTTGGTTTTTGAAGTTCTACAAATACACGATTCTTACCGAGTACCTTATCAACATGAACTACTTTTCCAAACATACCACCATCTCTAACATAATCATTAACGCTTGGTTTTGAAAAATCAGGTATTTCATTCAATAGTTCTTCTTTAATCATTTCTTTTAATTGTGATTTGGTTAATTTCATTTTAATACCTCAGTTGTTTAACAATATAATCTATAGTTTTTCTATCCTTACTTGATGCTTTCTTATAAAGTTTTTTCCATTCTTTATTACCAGCTTCAACAGGCTCACCAAACATTGGATCATCTTTATCTAAAAAGAAACCACTATATGAATCAATCATTTTATTTATTGATTTTAAAAGAATCCAATCAGCTCCCTCATTAAGTTTTCCTTCTGATGTGTATCCCAACCAAGACATAGCCTCAGCTTTTGAACGAAATACTGAAATTACATTTATCTTTTTACCAATTGAAACTAATAGATAAGCCCATTTCTTTGGTTTTTCATCACCACCCCATATGTCATATTCTTTTGCATCACCTCCAGAATATTCTGGAATCTTAAACAATGATACTTTACTTCCATTACTTGCTGTTTTTTTCTTTATTGGCTTTTGATATTGTGACCATTTAGCAAATCCTTTTACACCAGAATCAAAATTCTTTTCACTTGATTTATCTGTTATCCACCCTCTACCTCTAATTCTTGTTGTTTGGCCACTATTTGGTGAATAAGATAACCACAACATACCATTTAACATATATACTTTTTCTGATTTTGCTTCTGTTAAATTTTGTATCTCTTCTCTTATAATTTCTTTTAATCTGTATTTTGTGAACTTCATTTAAGTTCTCCTACCGAACATTCTTTAATAATTTTTGAATTTGTTTTAATGCTTTACTAGCTGCTTTTGCACTCTGAAATATAGCATAATCTTCACCAATATCAACTAACTTATCAATATCTTCTCTCATATCCCATATCATATTTTTAACAGATTTTGCATCTAATGAAGCTTCACTCATCATTTCTTTAAGTTTTCCTTCTTTAACTTTTGGTGAATTGGTTCTATTCCAATGTTCTGCGGATTCCATACCAATTGCTTCATATTTATCTGTCTTAACCAATTTATTGTAGAAAATAAGTGCAGCTCTGCGAGATTTAGCCACTTTCATAATTTTTTGATTTTTATCATAAGCATCTTCAGCAGTCCATACTACCCATTTACCATCTGAAGATTCTGTAAGTTTTCTCCTACTTTTTAATTCATCACTAACTTCTTTTTTTGTTCTTTTTAAAAACTGAAGCATTTTTTTGTCTTTAGTACCATTAATAGTATTTGATAATTGAGTTAAATACATAGCTAATTCATTCTTAGTAGCTGTTTTGTACGCAGATTCTTCAATAATAAAATTAATTTCTTCTCTTATCATTTCTTTTAATTCTTTCATAGATACAGTAAAATTCATTTTCTTCCGTTTTGCACTACCTTTTTTACCAAGTTTCTTTAATATCAACTGTTTGAGCTTTTCTTCTGTTTCTTTACCTGTATCAAAAGATAATTTGGTTTTACTATCATATGGGTCATCTTTAGCCTGTACATGTTTTACACCAAGTTGTCTTAACATTGGTAAAAAATTCTTCTTGATAAACTTTGTATTTCCAGATACAGATTGACTCATCTCATCAATTATGATTTCTTTTAATTTACTCTTCGTTAGTTTCATCCTTTTCCTCCTGAATAAGTTCTGCTTCAGATAAACAACCTCTTGCAACAGCTGTATGTGCATCTTCCACTAATGTAAATTCTCTTACTTCTATTGGAAACTCATCTTGATTGAATTGTTCCCCTACAACTTCCATAAAACCTTTTACTAATGCTGTTCCACCACCAAATACAACTGGAATCGCTTCTAGAAAGTTTGGAACACTTTCAGTATTGTTAAACTGATGTGCTAAATTTGTAAGTAAGTAATTTATCAATGCTCCATAATAAGAACGAATAGCATTAATAATATTATATTCTTCACTTCCCTCTTGATAAATATCATTGATAGCACTTTTTGTTAAATCTAACAACTGTGAGTTCTCTTTGATTGCAGTTACTTTAGCAACTGAACACCCACAATCCATAGCTACATTTGAATCAACCCAATCTCCACCACGAGCTACTGAAAATGATAATGATGACATACCTTGATACATCACACATATATTACACATACCAGCACCCATTGAAATTGCTATTCCTGTTAAATCATCATCTACCAAACCTTCATAAGCTAATGCTATTGATTCTTCAATCACTTTAACATCGTATCCGTAACCTTGAATGATTTGTTGTAACACATCTTCGTGATATGAAACTTCTCTTGTTTGGTCGATTGGTTTTGCTGGAACACAATATACACACACTTCATCTTTTTTAGCTTTTCCTACCAATTCACCAATGATTGCATTCAATACTGGTAATGCATCTTTCTCTTTTGGATTTAATAATCCTGATTGCATAGGTCTTTTTAATTCTGTTGTTGAAAAGATTTGAGCATAATTAAAAGCATGTTGTCCAACAATGTGAACCTTACCTGCTTTTTCAACAAATGGTATTTTTTGACGCTTTAACATTCGTTTAACTTGATTTGCATCTCCGTCAACGGTTAAGAATACATTTCTTTGTTTTTTCATACTATTTTCTGTGGCTGTTATATAATAACTTGTTCCACAATCTAAGCCTTTAGCCATATTTACCTCTTATTTTGTTAAATTTTGAATCTGTTTTACTATATCTTTTATAGTTGCGTTTGGTTTTAACTTTACTTCTTTATCCATCTTGTTATTATCTATACTCATTTTAATATTCCGATGGCAAGCTGTTTTTAATATTGTTCCACGTCATATCTTCGTCTGAACCCCCTTGATCATATCCTGTTTTTTTCACGTGAGCTAAAAATTTATCATATAAAGCATTTTCAATTTTATACACAGCTTTTACGGCTTTTCTAAAGTCGGAAGTTTTTGAAAATGAATATTCCAATTCTGGAATGGGGCTTGATTCTTTTAACAGCTCTTCTCTTATCATTTCTTTTAATTTTGATTTAGTCATTTTCATAATTATTTCCCAGCTTTAATTCCTAACTTAACTAATGTTTTTCCCATGCTTTCTAAAGTATATCCAAGCTCTTGAATTTCATGCCAATCACTTTTTCTAACAGCATCTTTTAAATATTTTATTTTATACCTTTCA
>Ga0080013_1004376_pt1 | contig 13978 bp, 8 predicted proteins | sample ETNvirenome_6_85_FD_69236 | JGI IMG/M metagenome (GOLD analysis project Ga0080013, IMG submission 69236) | Marine viral communities from the Pacific Ocean - ETNP_6_85 (SPADES assembly) (version 2) | ecosystem: Environmental > Aquatic > Marine > Oceanic | place: Pacific Ocean | collected 2013-06-19
ATACTGGTCCACTAAGTATTTACCCTATCAAGGATAACTTTTTAACTCCTGAACATATTTATAATATTAGTGTAAAGTGTTTAGCAGCAAATGATGCACTAACTGAACTTGGAGTCGCTAAACTAGGACTATGGGTTCACACAGATTATGAGAATGGAAAATTCTGGAACTGGATGCCTAATAATGCGGGATGGACTCAGCATGAAGCTACAGACTTAACAACAGATTATGTTATACGCAATTTAGCACATATACTTTCATATGAAGACGAGCTATTCTTCTTATCAGGATGTATAGACTCTTTTGATTTCTCCAGACCTAACAGAACGGAATCTGTTGTGAGAACTTTCGAAGAGGAACATTTCCAAAACTTAGGTATACGCTTCGACACGTTAAATAATATATGTCTTCCTAGTGGTTATCTTAGGGATTATGGTATGCTACATAGGCCAGATCAAAAGTATATTTTTGAATTTTTTATGTTACCTGATTCTAATAATTATGATAAATTTATGGTATTCGATAAAATAAAATTACAAGATATAACCAATAGGGAGAGAGCGGCAATTCCGGCGGCGGGGGAGGATACTGCGGGAGTCCCCTTTACACCTATCTGTAATGTAAGTTCAGTTCCTTACAGCAAGTATGAATTAACGGAGATATTTAAATTCTTTAATTCAATTTCAGGGGATAGGTACGCTCAACCTTGGGCTAGCAGAAATTCTCTTATTACTTCGAGTATAATGGAAGTAAGCGGAGGTAGTAGATTGAACTATAGAACAAATCCTGCGTGGCTTGCAAACACACAAGGTGCTGCATCTCATTTATTAGGATTTATGGAGCAAATACTTATTCGTGAAGGGTATAGTACATGAAGGGTTTAGTTAAGATCATTAAAAATGGAGAACTGTGGGAAGAGTCTTCTAATATGATTCTAGATGGAATGGGATACAATATGGCAGAGGCCATGACCGCATCTCCCAGTTGGGCTTCTGGAATATCTTCCTCTAGTATTCTTGATGCATCTAATTATACCATTCAGGCAATGTCATTCGGAAAAGATACAAAGGGATATTATAATCATGCCCATAATCTTCCTGATATGATTGTAGCTGCTAGCGTAACAGATCATATTATTAGAGTGAAGACCGCTTCGGGCTATACTTCTAGCAGTTATATTTCTTCCCATGTAACTACTTATTCCAAAAACTTTGATTCTCAGGAGGGCCTTAGAGCAGAAGAGAACGATCTCTACAATCTTTTACCTGAATTTAGTAATCCAATACAAACTAAATTAGAAGAAGGTTATAAAGGACTTCGGGTGACCGTTGGCGATGCAGATAGAGAGCATATAGGACATAATTTAAATAAATTATGGGTGCCGACTGAACAGGTTGATTTAGATATTCCTGCCTCTAGAGAACTATATGGCTGCTATCCCAGTGCTAGTGGGACGAAATATTATATTCTAAGTAGTTGGGAAAATCCAGATACTGATATTTCGGAGCCCTATATTGTTGGCTTCCAATCTTCGGCTCAACCCCATGGTGCTTCTGGGATTGCTTACAGCACGTTTAATTACCTGAGTGCAATGGACAGAAATGGTTTCTTGAAACTGGCCGTGAGTAGTGCAAATGCGGGGAGAGATATACCTGGGGTGGCTCCGTTCTACTATGGCTCAATCTCTGGGCTAGCTTTATATGCTCAGGACGATTTTTCTTCTACGGGAAGAGTTCAATATATTTCAACAGTTTCTGGCGGAGATTTGCTTTTCGCTGGGCTATTTGGGGGGATATATACTTTAGGCCTATGGGCCATAGATATAAAAGAGACTATCAAGAATGGAGAATCTCCTCCATTTAATTTTAACTATTTAGATAATAAGATTAAATATAGATTAGTGGCAAGAAAAACTTTTACTAGAGACTTGACATACATTCAAGATTATACTGCTGCGGCTAAACCTTTCTCAGGATATAAGTTCTTAGAGGATCGGGTAGGGGGTGCAGTCGCAGGAAACAATCACTTGATAATTCAATGGGAGCTTGCATTGTAAGATGGGTAATTTTAACGATTATTATAGAAATATAACAGGGCATTTGCAGATAGCAAAGCAGTTTCCTTCAGGGGAGGAAGAGATAATTTTTGATGATCATAACGTGATTGTATCAGGAATGTCTGTAGGCCTCAGTTACTTATTCACCGCTTCCGGATCCGATAGCATTGTAGATTATCAGCTATCTAGATTTCAATTAGGTGTCTCCGGTAACGATACTGCGGGAAGCGGAATCTATCAAATGAGTGCTAACCTTAGTAGTTTTAATGAATATGGGGGGGCGGCAGGACCTTTAAGACTTGTTTCTAGTATACAGATAAAAAATGGTAATACTACAACTATGGAAGTTTTTGCACAAATTCCTCACTCCCATGTTACAAGAATTAACGATACTTCTGTCAGGTACACTATAATTTTAGATAGAGATGCAGTAAATAATGTAAGGCCCGTTGGGCCAGCAGGATCAGCTACTTTGGCTCTAAATGAGATAGGATTATTTATGAAAAATCCTAGAGGAGGTTTACCTACACAAACTATCCTAGTGGCGTATAGAAAATTTAGTGATATAATAAAGACTTCGGACTTTACTTTAGTTTTTCGTTGGACTATAAACTGGTAACATGTTTGTTAAAGAAGATATTTATACTAGCTCAGGAACTACAAAGTTGTGGAGAACGTGGACAGCAAATGTTACAAAACATGATACATCCTCTTTTTACAACTGGGAACAAGATAATGAACCTCTCTATGATTTAGAAGAGCGCAGTTATTTCAACTGGGAGCAGCATGGGTACCCACTGTCTTGTATCCCAGGATTATCTCTGACTGTGTCTGCCGATGCTCCAGCTAATGTTACTGGATGTAATACTAACATATTTGCTACAGTTAGCGCAGCCATGGCGGCTTTGCCCCAGACTCTGTATTTCCCGGTAATAATTGAAGTGGCTAACTTTGGGGACTTAGGGCTTATAAAATTAGACAATATAAAAATGGGTCATCGAGGTTCACTAGAAATTATAAACAGAAATTTCCATAAACTCTATTCAATTTCCTCGATTGCATATGGTCAGCATGCTAGTGTTGAGGGCGGTGGGCCAGCCAATATGTACAATCTAGTTGGCGCAATATCTAGTCTTGATTTAAGTAATACTTTCTTTGGAGGATCCCCTGGAGTTGGTTCTCTATCTGCTCTAGAGGTTAGTGCCAATGTATGGAGTGCGACAAATGACACCAGAGTTCCAAACAATTATAATGTAATAACACAGTGTGTAAATAGTAGTTCTGCTAGGGGACCAAGAAACGAATATCCTAATGAGATGAATCATAGGTTGTCCGTTAGCTTGAGATCCCCAAATATTCGTGGTTATGGCGCGGCTGACAATCTTAACACTAATGTGTTTTTGGCTTCTGCCTATGAGAGTAGCCCCTTGGGTACAGATCAATTAACTCCCGCAGATTGTAGTACTACTACTGATCCCATACCAGGGAACAATGGGGGAACTGAACTGTTTAGGGATTGGGATTCAGTTGATAGGGATAAGGCAGTATCTCTAGTTTACGGAAATTTCTCAAAGGGTATTAGGGTTAGGAATTGTGATGGTCCCCTTTATATTAGAGGTTTTCTTGTAGATGGAACTTATACCAATTCGGTAGGATTTAATGTAGATGGTTGTTCGGAACTTATTTTAGAAAACTGTGCGAGTGTTCGAAATACCAAAAATGGATTTGAAATTAATAATTCTGATGTTACTATTACTAGAGGAATCGTAGGATATAGAAATTATAACACGGTTGCAGGAAGTAGGGATTATTCCCAAGTATCGATATCTGCGTGGGATTATGATAGTTTGATTGAACCTTATCCAGGCAATGGGTTGGAGGCTAATAATAGTAAGCTACACTTTAGTTCAACTTTATCTTTTGAAAATACGTATTTACCCTCCCCTGGAGCAAGTGCTGTCGATTTCCTGTGCAACTTCTCCCGTAACACTAGGGGTATAGTCTTAAATAATAGCAAGTTAACAGGGGGGATTAATCGTCTTGCTGCACAAGATTTGGTACATTCTAGCCGCTTAGTTTTAGAACTAAATGTGGACAAGGGGCTTGAAGCTAATAATTCTGAAGTTAAGTTAGATGGAGTCCTAGACATTCATGGCAACGGAAAAGGGGCTGTAGTTAAAAATAGTCTCTTGGAGTTGGACCACCTTAATGTTCATCATAATCAACATAGAGGACTGCATTTAGTTGGCTCTGATTTTAGATATAATAAAAATAAATATGCAGGTAACTATACTAGAACTGCATATGATTTTAGTGGAAACGGGCAGCATTTAATTGTTGATAAAAATAGTTCTATGGGTCCGGTTTATTTCTCTGGAATGGATACTAATGGATACGCTATGTCATTCCAGAGATCTTTTGGGAGAAACCTCACCACTGCATCATTGACTAAGCACGCAGCTTTGTACTCCCCTATTTCTGTAAGAAATAATTCCAATGCAACTTTCTTGCAAACTAGGATTAGACAAACCAGCGAAGATATCCCAGGATCTTTTGAGGCTCAATATGGTGCGGCGATAGAAGTAAGAGATAACTCCAAAGCCAAGTTCCAGGGGACAGGAACTAGATGTACACTAATAGAAGGTCCAGATACGGAAACTGAGCAACAGAGAAGAGCAGCGGTGTACGCTGGAGATAATTCTGTAGTAGAATTTAATGGACCTACTGCTATCTATCAATGGGCAGTAGATGTTCTTGCAGAGAATAATTCTACTATGAACTTTAATCCTCCTAGGAATGAGATTAAGGGCGGTTACGATTCTAGTACTTTTAATCTTGAAGACTATAAAAATCATACAGCAATAGAATTACACTCCACGAGAGCTTGTATTGTGGCTAAGAATAATTCTATTATTAATATGCGAGATTTGGGTGATTTCTTTACTCATTGGTCTGCCTATACGGGGGTTGGTGCGGGTCAGCTAATTTCCAATGGTAATGAAGCTATTTTGAACGGATGTGATTACAAAACGAGCGGAGGCGGAACGAATACAGATCTGATAACTTCTGCGGGGTACATGCAATTCTATCCCAATGCAAATGAGCCTTCTATGTACACTGAGGGGTTAGCACTTCCTACCGCTAATGCTAAGGCTTGGCCTGTGAATGGAGATGCCCAGTTTGCGAGCGATACAACTCATCTATACACGAATAAAAAGAAACTTTATTACCTCACAGATTATTATCGCGGGGGAATAGCTCCTGATAGTTATTCAGAAGGGACTGGAGCTAACACAGCAAGTGCCATAACAACAGGGGGAATGTGTTTAAGGGCTGTTGATGAAAGTGTTGTGAATGCTAGAAATATTAATTTCCCTTGTGGTTTTTCTCAGCCTTCCGGTCTATATTACGATATTTCTGCTGTTGCTAACAACGCTAGAAAATGTCATAGACTTCATATTTGGAACATTGCAGGCAACTCTCGATTAAACGCATCGTATCTCTCAGTTAGTGGTATACACCCCGAAGATAATTTATACCATGGGCCTAGTGCTGTTTATGGTGGTAATATCCCAGCGAACACGGCATCAGGCAATGCTGCTGGCTATGCATTTTATGGGGCTCCATCTGGGACACCAGACACTAGTACTTTATCCGTTCTAGATTTTTATGGACCGGGAGCCCTTCATAATATTGCGGGAGCCTATGGAGAATATGTATGGCCTGATGGAGACGGAGGATTGCGATATCGATATGGCACACAAGGCGGCACAAATAAAGGTGCATTCCGTTTATATGTTGATGTAGATCCAGTAATTAATCAGTTGAAATATGCGCGAACGGATCTTTTCGGGGCTACTAGCGGAAATATAATTCAAATTTATGCACAGGGTTATAATTTTTCTGGCTCTCTTTCCGCAAATGATTATACTACTAGCGCACTATACGGGAAAGTTTTATCTTTTGCAGCCCCAGACCAGAATGGATACTATGGAACCAAGTTTGAACTAGGCTCCTCTGGTTTCCATTATTGCTCTTCAATGGTATCTCCTGATACTTACAAGCGAATTTTATTAGATGAATCTGCTGCTAATACTTTTGCCAACGCCAAGAACGGCGCTATGGGCTCATCTGGAAGACCACAAATATGTACGATATATAAAGCACATACCAAACTATCAGGAGAGTCCGCAGGTTATGGAAATAAAGATGCTGGAATAGGATTTAAGTCTCCTAATGAATTTGATTTGGATAGGGATAATTAATGGCTAGTATAATTTGGAACGAGGGTCCTTACAAGTTTACAGACCCAATTAGGTATTTTAAAGCGAATGATCCTTATTATTTTGAAGTGGATAATATTCCTTTAAAGCAACTTCAAGAAAATATTATCTGGGTTAAGGATCAACTAAGTAGATTTGAAATTACTGGATTTAATAGAGCTACATTTGATGAACTGCGTCCTTATGTAGGAGGAACCAATAATACTGTAAAAGTGAGGCCCGGTCGATATACAGCAAGAGTTAATGATGCCTACGATCTACAGGGGGTTAGCACCGCCACTTCTCACGCGAGACAATTGCAAGTACTATCTGCCTTTCTAGGTTCAGACTTAGGAGAAATAGATCATTGGAATGCGAGCACACAAACTCTAGAAGGTATCGTTCAGGATGTTCTCCAAAAGATGGTAGCGTCATGTGATGCAGCAAACGCAACTTTCATGACGGGCTTAGATGAAAGAACTTTCACACATCCTGTTATTACTGCTTATGCCGCTGCGAAGGGTGATTGGATTGGTACGTCTCCTGGTTATCCTACTATCAAAGGAGAGGGAGGAAAGTTAGAGGGTATGAATAAACCCCCCTTCCCTCTTAGTGAGGTATTACTCTGGGCCAGTACGTCCAGTAATAAAACTACCTATGCAGTGAAGTCGTTTGATATAAAGAATAAACATTTAGGATTTCTTCCCCTAGCTACCGCAGAAAATCATATGATTAAGCGATGGAGGGGGGTATTTAGAACAGCAATCGTGGATGTCCCTAATGAACTTTCCATAGATATACCTCAATTTGATGAGGATGATTATTTTTATATAGATTCTAAGGGACTAAGAAAATCTATGTCTGCTAATGTGCGTATAGATTTACTATTTGTCTATACAAAATCTATTGACGCTGATTCTGCTTATATAGGAAAGTGGGTTAATGGAGCCCCAACACGCATTACTAAAGCAACCCTAGGTATCGTAAAAGGTGCAGGACTGGGATTAGATTTCACAAAATTATCAAATGTAGGCGCACAATATGAACCTAAGGCAGGGGTTACTACGGATGGTACTCCCATGATTCTAGCCAACCCTTCAGATGAATGTGCCACAGAGGCAGGTTTCACAGAACTTGGTATACATGGTTCTTTTCCTTCGCCAGATGATCTTTTGAATAAGGCTCCTACCTTGGCGGAGGAGCTGGAGGGCACCGATTACAGATTAGTCGGACAATCGATATTGCCTGTAGCTTATGTTGTGGTAAGGCGTGAGGCTAGTAAAAACGAAGGGGGTAAACATGTAATTCCTATTGCTGATATTATCGATATTCGCCCTCTTCTCAGGACAACAGAATTAGCCTACAATGAACGTGCTGGAGTTGCTGCTGCTCTGCCTGCCCTCTCCCTAGCTAATCCTGCCGTTGGTAAGGCGCATATGGATTACGAGCTTGAAAGAATACACACAGATTATAGCACTAAAATAGAAGTTGTAGACAAAAAAATAAAACCACCTACTGAACCATATGCGGGACCTAGGGTAGTATCATGTGGATATATTTTTGGTGGAGCTAACTGGGGTGTAGAAAGTACCATAATGGATGAACTGGGGAGTTCATATAAAACAGCGGCTGAACAAAAAGCAGCATTGATTACTAGATATAATTTACCAAGTGAAACGGTAGTTCCAGATAGACCAGACTGGGATGTAAGTAGATGGGTAAGCGAAGGTGATTTTGGGGCGGCGGGAGCTTATCCTAATGACTATGTGAATACTTTAGTAGGAAATCCTATTAATGATGGTCGTAGAGAAGACCACGGCATAGGAGGGGGAAATGGAAAGCCACAAAAATATGGATGTTTTGATAATGCGGCTCTAACACGTAGAGCGCGAGGATTTGGAACAGATAACTACAGAGGATATGATAATAACTACCATATACATTTTGTTAAAAAGACTATAGCTATAGACAAAACAAAAGTTAAAAACTGGATGCAAGATTATACCGTAGATGTTACACTTTGGAATTGTTTTCCTCTGTCTAATCGCGCAGGCGGCATCTACAAAGCTGGTCCTGCTGGTTCTAGCAGTATTTGGGTAACAAAAGAGGCTGATAAATTTACTATTTATTGCGCTTGGGTTGCGAATGATGCAGGCCCTTATTTTCATGCTAAGCATGATGGAAAGAATGCAGTTCCTGGGTCAAAGGGCTTAGGGAAATTCTGGCCTGCATTGCAGAGGTCTGGACATTGGTTTGCCGGATTCGGGGTCATGACCCAAGAAATGTATCGAGCACGGCCAGCGGCGGAAAGTTTCATAGGGGAATCTGCCGTGGGCGTTGCTATTTACCCAACTGTAATGTTTAAGGTAACAGGAATTCCTAGCAACTATAAAGTTTATACCGGGTTAGGATCTTCGAACTCTATAGAATTTCAGTGAGAAAAAGGCTCCTAAGAAATGCCACATAACCCTCAGCACAAACCAATCTTCTTCGGGTGTGGCGAATATGTACCGGGCAGAAAACCCCCGGATAAATGCGTAGGCTGGCCGAACTGCTGGGAGCCACCGGTACCTCCCGATGATGAAGGGGATGGAGGAGAAGTACCAACAGTACCCCCCGACCGTCCGCGACCAGACAAATGGATCTGTATCTGTGAAGAGGAATGTCCAGGAGGATATGAAACAGGAGGGGGAGCAAAACTTTGCTCAGATGCTAATAGTAGAAGATGTGTATCTGTCTTGGATCCTGTTGTGCCGGGATTACCTCCAGGAATGGGGGCGAACGGAAAACAATATAATTCTAAAGCCGAATGCGAGAAAGAAGGTTTTGGCAAAGCACCCTGTTGGATTTGTGGCTGGCAGTGTATACATCGAACTGAGTATTGTGTAACACCACCTAATCATATTAAATGGAAGTATGGAGATTGTTTAGAGTGCCAACCTGCCGCATGGCAACCTTGTCAATTTAATACATGGGCTGCATGTAAGACACAAGGAGGACCTGGGGGTCAGTGGTGTGAGGATATACCTGGGGATTGCCCCAAGGGCAACGTGCCGGTGGTGCCGGGGGGTGGAACTTATACTTCTGATGGATGGAGATGTGAGGTGAAACCCTATCTCTGTGACCCAACTATTTACACGCAACCAGTAATTGCTTATAAGGTAGAATGTATAAGATGTTCAACTGCATGGAAAAAAGCAAATCCTAAGAAAGCTAATAAATGTAGTTTTGTTAGTGCGTCTGATTGTAAAAAGGCCGTAAGCTACGTGAAGTGGCAGAACGGGCGGCAAACGGGACCAGAATGCATGGGGGTGTATTGTCCTGATCCGCCTATATACCGCCCTGGAGTAGGAGGGCCAACTGTAGTCCCCCCTGTGGGACCCTACACTGGAGAGGGTGAAAAATGGGAGTGTGTAGCTCCTGGAGATTGCAAAAAAACAAGCCAGGGGACATATACGTCCTGGAGTGCCTGTATGAAATCTTCGGAGTGTCAGATGAAGTGGGAATGCATAAATCCTGTAGCAAAGATGTGCAAACAAACCGGAGCCGGAACGCATGATAGCTTAGCGGATTGCCTAAAAGAATGCACCCCCGGAAGGAAGAAACTAAAATGGGGATGCGTAGCTAAACTACACAATGATCCGTGTAGGGAAGGAGACCCTCGCAATCCCTTATATAAATATGATACACATACTGAGTGTATTGAAAACTGTAAAAAGTATGGCGAGCCAGAAAAACTATGGGGCTGCGTTCTACCCGGAACGGGCAACCCGTGTCAGTTAGGTGATGTTAGTGATCCTAGATTTTATTTTACGTCATGGGCAGAATGTATGGCAGATGAAGACTGTCAGGTAGGACCTCCCGTTTCCATAGGGGGTGCAATAGCGCATCCTCCCACTGTCGTTGGTGAAGATGAGGGCGGTGAGGGTGCAGGGGGTAGTGGTCCCCTAGGTGAAGGCTACGGGGGAGGTGGAGAAGGCGCAGGAGGAGGAGGTCCTCCCCCGCAAACAAGAAGATTAGTTGCCCCGCAGGTAATTGACATTACAGACATGGCGGGGAAGGCTAGGGTTTCCACTGTTGACAATAGTCAGTCTATCTTACATCCATATTATAATTTTTTCGGGAACCAAAGAAATACATTTGATCTTGTTCAAAATACCAGATATCTTAACATTTTTAAAGATGTAATTCCAGATTCAATAGATTATATTTTAAATCACGTAGGCTCTACTGGGCCTTGGTCAGAGTACCATACTGTGAATACGGAAATGCTGGAGGCTGCTATCCATCCTAAATTATTAGAATCTTTTAGTAATATTCATGATGAAGGAGGATTTCCTATTGATAGTAATAGATTTTATAATACTGTTTATAAAGCAATGATTACTGATAGCCTGGATAGTTTTGATCCTGTTGTTTATCATGAGATGGCGGCGAATCAATCAGGAGATAGAGTCATCGAATATGTTAGATCAACAAATCAGGAAACTAATCAACAAGCTGCACTGGGGCTAGCTTCGGCAAGTGGTATTTCAGCAGATCCTGGACAGAGCGGTGAAATATCTAGACATGCCTTAGAAAGATCTAAGCCCCTGGCGGAAGAAGTACTTGCAAATTCTTTAGCGGTATCTGTACGGGATAATGCCGAATATACTTTACCTATAAAGAATGCAGGACTACCTTCTACCTCTATAGTGTTAAGTAATACTTTTATAGATTTTGGTGAGGGATCAAATTATTATTTTCCAGCAAACTCTATAGTTCATGGGGAAATACCTTATTTGATAGACACGGCTCTATCTAGTGCCTATTATCTAGGTGCTGCTGCCAACAGCCAAATTATGAATCTCTTAGGGGGGGATAGCAGTCATAAATGGAGCGTAACCTCGGAGGCTAATAAATCAGAATTTAGTGAAGATTATCGTACAGACTCAAGTGACAGTGAGGCTCTATTCTTCAAACTTAATGTTTGTTCAATAGAAAATCAAGATACTCAAGTATCAGAAGATCTTATAAGTCAGCAAAAAGCAACGTATAATTTAATCACTGACACAACAGAAATGAATAAATATATGAAGAATTTCGGGGTGGACATACAAAGAGTCAGAATTGATTTTGACGATCCTTTCTATGTTTATCTTAAAGATTCTGGTGAAGTTGATTTAACTAAACAAAATTTAAGTTTTAAATCTTTCTCTCCCCCCAGAGGCCCTAATTATGAACAATTTCTTTTAAGTAATCTACCCAGAGGTGTTCTTTTTGTGCCGGGTAAGGGATCGCGCCATAATTCTTTTGGATCTAAGTCCAAACTACAGACTCCTGAATCTCTTACTACCTCTACCCAGGTAACTCGAATCTATACAACCAGACGATCCTTAGATTCAGAAAGGCGAAAATCTGCTAAGGTGTTAGAAGAAAAAGTTGTTTATGATGATTTTAGTACTCCTTATATTGGTTTAATGGAAAAACAAAATCCAGATTTTCACAGAGTATATTATCAATTTGATTCTGAAGCAGATATATTAAAAGATACTTATTATATAAATGGATCCTATACCTCTACTCCCCCCGAGGAAAGAGAACGACCCGCCGGAGGTAAGATGATTAGAGTAGTTGAAAATCTTAAAGCACAGTATAATCTAGCAGATAATACTTTAACTTTTTGGGATATACTTAGAAGATTACCTTATGGCACATATATTCAATTATCCATGGATGATCGCAGTTCTCTTTATACCTCACTTAAGAGTGGTGGATGGGGAGTTAAAGTTAGGGATGTCCTTAATAGAGCAGTTATAGAAAATAGTCCAGGAGGAGAAACTGGAATTCTATCAGAAAGAGAAGATTTAGCAGTTACCCCTGATACGGTTTACCTAAATAAAGAAGATAGAGAGGAGAATATAAGATGACAGCAGTAGACATGGCTGCACGAGGAGACGAAAAAGATTCAGTTACAACAAATCATGGTTGTACCACAACAACTAAGACAAAGGAGTGCTCCGAAAATGTATTTGTAGGAATAGGAGACCAGATGGCAGGAGTAGTCAGATTTGGGGATAAAGTAAAAGAGCATACTTTTCCTCCCACCGACTCCTGCCCTTCCCATCAACCTACACTAGCTGTAGCTTCAAAAACTGTTATTATAAACGAGAAGGGTGCTGGCAGAAGAAAAGATAAGTATAAGGGTAGTGAAGAGATATCAACAGGTTATCCTACCGTGTGGATCGGAGGAGGCTAATGATAAAGTTCATTAATGAAAATAAAAGCAGAAAATCTAATTTCTGCTCTAAATAATTAGAGAGGTAATATCTATATGTTTCACGTTAATATTAGCAATGAAGTCGCCAAGCAGCTTGTTGAAGGTTCGGCTTGGGATCGTTTTGGCCTGTCTGTAGAGTCCCTGGCGGAAGCTACTGAGGCCGTGTCTGAAGCAACCGTAGAGGCTGCTCAGGAAACCACAGAAAGCTCTGAGGTCCATACCTGCCCACTCTGTGAGTCAGAACTTGAGGAGGCTCTCTCTGAGGAGCATTTGTCAGAGCATGTTCAAAATATCATGGATCTGGCAAGCGAGGCCCAGGAAGAGCTTTCTGAGTCTGATGAAGAGGAAGAAGCAGAAGAAGATCTAGACGAAGACGAGTCTTAATCACAATTAGGGAATTAATGGCTTCAACAGATCTTCCTGATATTTCAGTTGCGGACTTCGCCACTCAGTTATTAGAGGGTGGTGGGGTTAGGAACGATCTGCAATCTGAGTCCGCTGCTATAGCTAATGAGCCTCTTAAAGAATTTAATAATCTTCCTGAGTCTCCTGATATCTCCGATGTAGAAGTGCCTATGGATTTTGTTAATTCCATTACAGGAGTTAAATCTCCTCCTAAAGCCAGGAAAGCTTTAATAGAGACAGCTACTAGAAAAACAAACTTAGAAGATAAAGCAAAGAATATAATTTCTCAACTTAGTAATCTTCTGACTGAAGCCAAAGAAGTAATTAATGAGATGACCACTTGTGGTATGATTAGTGTCAATATGGCAGGCCCAGGGCATAAGCACAAAAAGAAGTCCAAGAAGAAGTCTAAAAGGAAGTCTCGAAAAGAAGAGACAGTTCGGTCTATTTTAGATAAGATGGTAAACGATTTACGTGAGGCAAACTAATGGACTTATTTGATATGGTAAATGAGGAGTTTGGACAGCCAGAGTCGAAGTATGGCACACCCAAGAAAACGAGGATGGGCAGAAGGCAGTTCACAGGTGACGCAGATGCCGGAGGGTTGGGACAGCATATGGAAACCCCCCAGGATAGATACCGAGCAGCGAGGAGGAGAGCGAGGGGGAAAGCGAGGTCCTTCACCGATCCCTCACATAGACGCGCAAGAGGAGTAAAGAAGGTTACCGCTGGCACCGATTACAAAGAACTCTTTGGCCCTTCTGTTAAGAATATACTTGAGTCTGAAAGACGAAGCGCAGCGCATCGTAAATATAGAGCGCGACAATCAACTGCGAGGGAAGCTTGGATGGATCTTCCTGCTTACCGAAAGCACTTGAGGCGAAGAGGAGTTAAGACTAAAGGTACAGGTGAGGGGCCTAGTCGTGGTCGCGGGGGTCCTGAATCGGTCGAACGAGGAGAGAGTGGTGATCCTGAAGCGCGAGGAGGTTCTGCTTC
>Ga0080013_1004377_pt1 | contig 13978 bp, 14 predicted proteins | sample ETNvirenome_6_85_FD_69236 | JGI IMG/M metagenome (GOLD analysis project Ga0080013, IMG submission 69236) | Marine viral communities from the Pacific Ocean - ETNP_6_85 (SPADES assembly) (version 2) | ecosystem: Environmental > Aquatic > Marine > Oceanic | place: Pacific Ocean | collected 2013-06-19
GAAGTCCAGAAAAGAATTACGCATCATATGTGGGAATGGAAACAAAAAACCCAGAAGATATGGAAAATGTAGTTAAATTATTTAAAAAACATACATCTTATAGTAAAGGTGAATCAAAAGGTAGAAGGGATTTCGTATAATGAATCTAAAAGAATTATCAAGAATTAAAACAAGATACGGAAGTGTCGGAGCAGATAGAAAATTAGTCACAGAGGCATTTTCATCAGGTAAATTAAGAGCTTTAGCAAATGATTTCAGAGGATTAGATTCATCTTTCTTTATGTGGGGAACAAAACTCGGAGTTGAGTGGGATAAAATTACAGATAAAGAAATCAAAACCAATACAAAACCAGTTAAAAAAGGTATAGAGATTGCATATGTTGATAAAGATGTAAAGGTGCCAGTCAAGGGTAAAAAATCTTGGTATAGTGGTGATTACTTTACAATAAGTAAATTTACAGCAGTATTGGTATTACAAGACGGAAAACCAATGTGGTATACACACGGTTGGAAAAGAGTATCAAATGTTCACACCGCAACAGGTAAAAAAACTCAAAGAAGTGGTTGGGGTGGTAGACAAGTTCCAGATGTAACAGCTGGGCCAAGAAGTAATTATAGTTCAAGAGATAAAACTTTCGGTATGAATCAATTGGGATACCAATCATTATCAAGTGTAATGTCAATACCAGGTATTAAATTCCATCACATCAGTTTAGAAGAAGATATGCCTTATATGGGTGCAGGTGTTAAACGACAAATGAGACAAGCAGCTCAATTTGGTGCAAGTAAATTCACAACTAATGATGAATTTAAAAGAATTAATGACCAATACTTTGATGAGTTGTTAAAACAAAGACTTAATGACCCAAAACAATTACAGAAAAAAGTTAAACAAGCAGCTAAATATTGTCAAGATTTAATTGACGCAGCAATTGGTGGTAAAAAACCAAGTGCTAAAATACAGAAAATTATGAATACGGTATCAGGACACTCATCAAGTCAAGAAGCAGACGCATATCGTTTTGTTTCAAGTGTGGGTAGTAAATTATCTTCATTGTATAATTATTACGGATACTATATTAACGCATTAGTAAAACAAAAAGAAGAAGAAAAGAAATACGGAAAAGACGGTATGGCATTTTCTAAAAATGATGCTGAAGGATATGCAAAAGATGTTCAACAATATTATAATTATATTATGAAAAACCAATTTAGATAATAATGATTAAACTAAAAAACATATTAAACGAAGATAAAGACCTACTTAAAGTAGCTACTACACTTGGTAAACGACCAAGTGATGTTAATAGTTTTCTAAAAAAATATGACCTTGACGCAGATGACTTATTAGATGTTATTGAAACAGGTGGTAGAAGATACTCACTTGCAATTATAGCAGCTATGAAAGGTAATAATAGAGCATTAAGACAATTAGATAACCTATTAGGATTTTTATAAAATGATTAAGCTAAAAAACATATTAAACGAAACATTTGAAATGGGCGATTCTGATAAACGTAAATTAAAAGCGTCTATCAAAGCATTTAATGCCAGTAAAACCAAGTTTCATTTTGTAAAAGAAATAGCAAAAGTTTTGAAAAGAAATAAACTTCCAGGTACAGCAAAAGAATTAACAGATGCTTTAGAAAATCTTATGAAAGCAGTAGAAAATGTTGAAGCACAACATATGAACGAAGGATTTCCAGCGTCATCATTAGGACACGTTAAATGGTCAAATCCAGAAGCTAAAAAACTTTCACAAGATAGTGTGAATAAAGCAGCAAAAATTATAGGAAAAGCTCAAGGAGCAGCAGTCACCATTTTCACATCAGATATGAAACAAGGTAGATATGATAATTTAGATTTATCAAAAGCTATCACTTCAGGTAATATAAGAGATGCGAGTTTCTCAAAGAGAGAGGTATTACAAAAATTATATTATGATGTAAAAGATAGATTTATGAAACTTGGAAGACGAAAAAAGAATTAACTTATATTTATTAATAAGGAGAAAATAAAATGGCAAAGTTAAAAGATTTAGTAAAAGAGAATTTCTCATTAGTGGGTGGAGTAGTTTCTACACCAGCAATTAATGCAGGATATGGTTCTCTATCACAAATCGTTAAAGAAAAATATGGTGAAACATCTGAAACACAGAAAGTATCACCAAAACAAGTTAAAGAAGCTTTACAAAATTACAATAAATTAGGAGAAGCTCTTTACCAACAACAATCACTAAAAGAAACTGCAAAATCACTATCACAGATAGCAGAAATGGCAGCATCACATACTTTACAAGAAACTGAAGACTGGTTTGATAAAGTAACAGTTAGTCGTAATATGAAAGAACTAACTAATCACTCAAAAGCATTTTCAAAAATCGCAGAGGAAGCATCATCAGTTCAACAAAGATTAGCTGGACTATATGAGGATATGGGTAATATCTTAAATCGTTATTATGAAATTCCAGAAAGTGATAAACATCAAGAAGAAGAACCAATCCAAGAAGGTGATTACGAAGAATTCTTCCAATCAGCAATGAAAAAATTTGGTATTTCTTCACCAGATGAATTAGAAGATGATAAGAAAAAAGAATTTTTCAACTATGTTGATAAAAACTTTAAAGCAAAATCAGAAGTTGCTGAAGGTGGACCAGGTTCTGGAAAGAAAAAAGAATCTGAATGGTCTGATGAAGACGGTGACGGTTATATAACTCATAAAAAGACTGGTGAAAGAGAGTATGTAAGGGAATAAATGATGAAACTTAAAAAACTATTATCAGAATCAAGTTTAAAAGTATTGGACAGAAAGTTTGGTGAGCCATTACCAACACTTGAAGACACTACAAGAGCATATAAATTAAAACAAGAAGAGTTAAATGAAGATAAAGACCTACTTAAAGTAGCTACAAGAATTGGTAAGCGACCAAGTGATGTTGATAAGTTTCTAAAAAAACATAAACTTGACGCAGATGATTTATTAGATGTAATGGACGCAGGTGGAAGACGATATCATTTAATGGTTGTTGCCGCAATAGGTGGGAGTCCAAAGGCATTAAGAGGTTTAGACAATTTATTAGGATTTTTATAAAGTGGTTAAATTAAAATCATTACTAAAAGAAAATAAGAATCTTAAAGTTAGAAAAGAAGCATTATATAAAATTAACTATATGTTAAGATATAGTCAAAGACTTGGTAGTGATGAAAAAAATGATTTAAAAGAATTAGCATTAATAGTTTCAAAAATTAAATAAAGAAAGAGAGTAAAGGTTGTTAAAAGTAAATATCCGTAAAGGACAATCAGTAGAAAAAGCACTTAAAATATTCAAACGCAAAGTTAAAGACTCAGGTATGATGTTTGAATTAAGAGAACGTTCTTTTTATAAAAAGCCATCAGCAATTAAAAGAGAACAAAAAAATAAAGCTAAACTACGAAACAAATACGAAAAATTAAAAAATCAAGACGATTAAAATAAATCACACAAAGTGTGTATATTTTTCACAAACTTGATACTTATTACTAAATAAATACACTATCGTATTATTCATACATCATATAGTGTAATCTACAAAACTATATTATAGTTCCAAATAACTATATTGAATCCAACGGAGATTATTAAAATGGATGACTTATTAAAAGAAGCTATTGCTGACGCTAAAGCAGTTAGAGAAACTGCATTAGAAAACGCAAAAATAGCACTTGAAGAAGCATTTACACCCCGTTTGCAATCTATGTTATCAAAGAAAATCGCAACTGAAATGGAAGCTGATGATGACGAACTAGAAAAATCTGAATATTCAGAAGAAGAAGTTCCATCAGAAGACGAATTAGAGTTAGCACCTGAAGAAGGTGATGACGAATTAGCAGCGCTAGCACCTGAAGAATCAGAAGACGAAGTCGAATTAGACCCAGTTGAAGATGAAGCAGAGTTAGCACCTGAAGACGAAGTAGAGTTAGCACCTGAAGAAGGTGATGACGAAGTAGAGTTAGAAGTGCCAGTTGAAGATGAACCAGAAGCTGATGACCTTGATTTAGAAGCAGTTCTTAGAGAATTAGAAGCTGACCTAAATGAAGAAGACGAAGAAGGTGAGAACGAAAAACCAGTTGACGAATCTGAAGAATCTGATAAAGATAAAGAAGATAAAGTTGATGAAAATGACGTATCATCTGATATCGGAAAAGCTGATAACAAAGTCGCTGACAAAGCAAATGATTCATCTGAAGTAGGACAAGGTTCTGAAGAACCATCAGACTCAAAAGACGCGGCCGCAGGTCACGAAAATGAAGAAGATGAAGTTGTTAAAGAATCTGAAGATAAGAACGACAAAGAAGTTGAGGAAGACCTTGACTTAGACGAAGTTCTTAAAGCACTATCAGAAGAAGAAGACGCTGAAGATAAAGCAGGCGAAGTGGAAGAGCTTAAAAAAGAAATCAAAGAAACTCGTGAAGTTGTAAAATTTATACGAGCAAAATTAAACGAAGTTAATCTCTTGAACGCTAAATTATTGTTCTCAAACAAATTGTTTAGAGCATTTGGATTGAACAACGACCAAAAACTCAAAGTTGTTGAAAACTTTGACAGAACTACAAACTTAAGAGAAGTTAAATTGGTATATGCTACATTAGCAGAATCATTTAAAAAACCTTCAAATAAGTTAGTTGAGTCTAAAGGTTCAAGTTCAAAACCAGTTGCTTCTACAAAACCTTCAAAAGAAGAAGTTTTGACAGAAGGACAAGAAATGAAAAACAGATTCAAGAAATTAGCAAACATACTTTAAGGAGAAAACCGTGAGTAAATTAAATTCAATCGAAAGTTTAATGGACGGATACAATCCACAGAGACAATTGTTAGAACAAACTCGTCAGTTAGTAGAAAAATGGGAACCAACAGGTCTTTTAGAAGGTTTAGAAGACGAAACTAAGGTTCACGGAATGGCAGTATTGCTTGAAAATCAAGCAGGACAGTTAATCCAAGAAGCCTCAGTTACTGGTGGACAAAACGCAGAAGAATGGAGTGGAGTAGCACTTCCATTAGTAAGAAGAATCTTTGGTGAATTAGCAGCACAAGACTTTGTGTCAGTTCAACCAATGAATCTACCTTCTGGTCTTATTTTCTATCTTGACTTCAAATATGGAACAGCCCAAACAGGCAACCATACTGAAAACACAGACGTATATGGTAACACATCAGGTTCTAATGTTGACGCAAGTGGTGGTCTTTATGGAGCAGGTAAATTCGGATATTCAATTAACGACCAAACAACTGGAGACACGTTAAGAATCAGCACATCAACAGGTGCAGCTGCATTCACAACAGGTTCAGTTACTTGGCAAGATGTTGACTATGAGCCGGACCTAAGTGCTTCAGTAGTAACAGGCAACGAAGCAGACAACGGCTTAGTAAAAATAACAACTGCGAAAGCATCATACACAAACCCAGACGAAGACGGAGTGAGAGCATTCTCAATCTCAGGTTCTGGTTTTGATGAGTTCTTTCCAGCATATACTAAGTGGAGTGACTCTGCAGAAACTGTATCCTTCATTGTAAGAAAATCAATAGCCGGTGCACCATTAAGTGCATCAGTTTCATATCACAAGCAACCTTCTACTAATTATAGTAGAACTGATTTTGAAGCAACATCAACACAAGTTGATGCTAACCCAGAAACAGATATCGACATTCCAGAATTAGATATCGCGCTTAAGAGTATTCCAATTATTGCGAAAACTCGTAAATTAAAAGCAGTCTGGACACCAGAATTAGCTCAAGACTTAAACGCTTATCATAGTGTTGACGCAGAGGCAGAACTAACATCACTATTAAGTGAGTATATTTCAATGGAAATTGACTTAGAAATACTTGATATGTTGATGAGTAATGCATCAGCTAAAACAGAATATTGGTCAGCAAGAGTTGGTTTTGAGTATGACTCAACAAATACAACATTTGTAGAATCATCAGGTGCTTCAAACGCTTACACTAAAGGTGAGTGGTTCCAAACACTTGGAAACAAAATCCAAAGCGTAAGTAACGCAATTCATCAGAAAACACTAAGAGGTGGAGCAAACTTCATCGTAGTGTCACCTGAAACTGCAACAATCCTAGAATCAATTCCAGGATACGCAACTTCAGCAGATGGTGAAGCAACAAATCAACAATTTGCTATGGGTGTTCAAAAAGTAGGGGCAATTAACAACAGATACACTGTTTATAAAAACCCTTATATGTTAGAAAACCAAATCCTAGTAGGATTTAGAGGTTCTAACTTCTTAGAAACAGGTGCGGTGTATTCACCGTATGTGCCACTAATTATGACACCATTAGTATACGACCCTAAGAACTTCACACCAAGAAAAGGTGTGATGACTAGATACGCTAAGAAGATGGTTCGTCCAGAATTCTATGGTAAAGTCGTAGTTGCTGATGTAAATTATGTCTAATAGTTAATACTATTTAACATATTCACATTTAAGTGAACACAACTGAAAAACCCCTATTAATTTAGGGGTTTTTCTTATTATATGATACTTATATACAGAGATTATTTCCAGCCCTGGCAACGGATGTTGTGGGTATTGTAATCTAACAATTAAAGGTTGAGGGAAGCAGGAAATCCCCTTGACGCATGGAGAATAAAAAAATGGCAAGCACAGCAAGAGCAACATTAAAAAGCAAGTTAAGAGAGTCAAACGCTAACTATCTGGATAACTTAACTGATTCAGTAGTAACATTTGCAGACGGAATGGACAGCATGGTAGAACCTACTACTGCCCTTAAAGGTATCGCAAATGGTGCAGCAGGTGTATCTGGTTTAACAGCAGTAACACTTTCAGCAGACACAACATTAGCAGTAAACACTCACTCAGTTCAGGTTGGTAAATATGTTAACATCGCAACAGATGCTAAAACATTAACATTACCAGCAGTTGTAGTTGGTGCGTCTTTCATTATCGTTAACTCAGCAGCAGACGGCGAAGCACTATTAACAATATCACCTGATTCAGGCGATAAGTTCTTAGTAGATATCGCAGGTGCAGCAGGAACAGATAACAAAGACATTATCAACACAAAAGCTACACAAATTAAATACGACTATGTTAAATTAGTTGGTTTAAGTTCAGTCGGATGGTTAATTGATGACATTCGTGGAACTTGGGTAGACCAAGCATAATAATATCAGTCCTGAAACTGATTTATTATAATCAAATAAAAAGCCCCCTATTTATAGGGGGTTTTTTTATACACAAAAGTTTCATATTTGATATTTATTAATGTATATACAATACTATTAATAGGAGATTTTAATGGCTCAAGAAGCAATATGGCCAGGAAGTGGTTCCGCAGTAGATGGAACTACACCTTTTGGGTTATATGACTCAGATTCAGAGTTTCAAACAGAAGCACCAAAAGTAGCAAGTTGGTGTGCAAAAAGACTTGGATATCCAATTATGGATGTCGAACTTCAAGACACACAATTTTATGCTTGTTTAGAGGAATCTATATCGGAATATAGCGCACAAGTCAACCAATTTAACATTCGTGATAACTTATTACACTTAAAAGGACAACCTTCAAGTTCAAACTTCACTCATAAACGAGTAAAATCAACTTTATCAGAAGTAGTTTTTATTTCAGAGGAATATGGACAAGAAGTTGGAGTTGGTGGAACCGTAGATGTGAAAAGAACAGCAGTTTCAGTTAATTCTGGTAGTCAAACTTATGATTTAAATACCGTAATATCAGAAGCTAGTCATTCAGGTGAAGCTATTGAAGTAAAAAGTGTATTTTATGAAGCAAGACCAGCAGTAACTCGTTATTTTGACCCATATGCTTCAACAGGTTTTGGAACATATAATATGATGGACGGATTTGGATTTGGTAGTTATTCACCAGCAATTACATTTGTTTTACAACCGATATATGCAGATTTATTAAGAATACAGGCAATTGAATTCAATGACCAGATTAGAAAATCAGCATATTCCTTTGATATCAAGAATAATAATTTAAGAATTTTCCCAATTCCAACTGAATCAGGGTCATTGTGGATTGATTATGTTTTAACTTCTGATAGAGATAATCCATTAAGAACTCGTTTTAGTGGTTCAAGTGATGATACGGTAGTATCTGATTATTCAAATGCAAAATATGATTTTATGGTTTATTCAAACATCAATGATGTTGGTAAACAATGGATAAGAAAATATACATTAGCATTATCAAAAGAATTATTGGGTATTATTCGTTCCAAATATGGAACAATCCCTATTCCTAATTCAGAAGTTTCATTAGACGGGGACACATTACGAGCCGAAGCAACTGCCGAAAAAGAAACTTTAATAGAACAATTAAGAGAAACACTTGAACAAACAAGTCGTAAGGCACTTTTAGAAGCTCAAAAAGATGAAAGTGAATTCCAACAAGAAACACTTAAAAAAGTCCCTTACCCAGTTTATATAGGATAATCAAATGGCACAACGCTACTATGGAACAAAGGATTTGGCGACCATAGAAAAGTTTAATAGAGAACTTTTAGGAGAGCCAAACATTGATGATTGTGGAATAATTGACCAGTTCGTTATTCTTTACAGAACATCAGTATATGAAACCGAAACAAATATGTATGGAGAGGCATCGGAAGGTAAAGTCTATCAGACACCAGTAAAACTTCCGTGTGTAGTTGCTGCTGAAGATTTTGATTTCAATATTAGTGAGTTCGGAGCAGACAATCGTCAACAAGTATCATTTTCGTTCCAAAGAGCATACTTAGTTGAAGTAGATTTAAAACCAGACATTGGTGATATAATGAAATGGAACGATAGTTATTTTGAAGTAAATACTTACAACGAAAACCAATTAGTTGGTGGTCAACCAGATAATAGTCACTCAATTGTTGTTCAAGCACACTTAATAAGAAGACCAACAGGTAACTTAGAGGAATATAGAGGTTTCTAATGGCAAGAAATAAACCAATACCAAGAAGTCAAAGAAAGATTTTTAATCGTGGGACTAAAATTAGTCGTAATTCACCAGCAGTAAAAGATACAGTAAAAAATGTATCAGTTGGTCTTATGGATATGGACTCTGCTATTATGTATTATTTTAATGATGTTATAAAGCCAAGTGTAGAAGTCAATAAAGAAAAAGTAAAAGTTCCTTGTATTTACGCATCACCAGAAAGGTGGAATCAAATTTCAAAACAAGGATACCTACGAGATAAAAAACGACAAATCATCACACCATTAATTGCATTTAAACGAACAGGTATGGAAAGAAATGACGATATACCGATTGATAAGTTAGATGCTAACAAACCAAGAAATTTTTATACATTTGAAAAAAAATATTCACAACACAATCGTTATGATAAATTTTCAGTATTACAAAGTATTACACCAGGTAGAGAATATTATAATGTAGCAATGCCAGATTATGTAACTCTTTCCTATGAGTTTATAATTTGGACTTCTTACATTGACCAAATGAATCGTATTGTAGAAAAAATTAATTATTCAGACGGAGCATATTGGGGTGAGCCAGGAAAAATGAGATTTAGAAGTCGTATTGAGAGTTTTTCAGATGCGAGTGAAGTTGATGGAGAGAGATTAATAAAAACAACTTTTAGTATTAATCTTTATGGGTATATATTACCAGAAACATTTAATGATAAGACTACAATGCAAAAGTATTTAACACCCAAACAACTTATATTTAAAGAAAATGTAGATACCCCATTAGTATTAGATAAAGAAGAAAAAACGGGAGCAGCAGGAAGTTCAGATATATCAGATATATTTGGAATATCAGTTGACCAGCCACTAACCTTTACACAAGGAATAGGTGTTACGTTATCTAATAGTGGAGTTGGATTTGATGGTTCAAGTGCAGTAACACAAATAATTTCAATTGGACAAGATGTCTCAACTACCGCAGATGTTCAATTTGCAAGTCAAACTTTGGATAGTTTACAAATAGGAACATCAACAACAAAATATACTTCAACAGGTATTAGTGGTAGTATAGATATTACTGGTTCTTTTACAACTACTGGGAATTTAACCATATTGGGTGATGCTACAGTTACTGGAACACTAACTGCACAAGAATTTCATACAACATTTACTTCCGCTTCAATAGTTTTTTCAAGTGGTTCAACACAATTCGGAGATACCATTGATGATACACACAATTTTACAGGTAGCTTAAACACATCTGGTTCATTTAGTTTAAATGGATACGAAGTAAATGAAATATCAAATGATACTTCATTTGCAGACGGAAGTTCAACTGCATTGGTAACTGAAAATGCAATAAAAACTTATATTGACGAAAATACAGCAACCGTTTCAGGATATTTAAGAAAGAATTTTTATAAGACATCAGCAAGTATAACTGGTGCAACAACAGCGAGTTTTACAGCATTAACTGCATCCGCACCAACAGGATACACAGCAACATCAGAAAATGATTTTGTATTTTTTATTAATGGACAATATATGGAACACGATGCTTTAGGAATTCAACAAAAAGGAAGTTCATTAGAATTACACGTTGATACAGGAAGTATGGGATATACATTAGAAAGTGATGACGAGATATTAAGTATTGGTAAATTTAATTCATAGGAGTATATAATGCCTAAACTGATATTTGACAATCCATTTAAAATAGAAACAGGAACAGGAGTTTCAGGGAGTATAGATGGAGTATCTTTTGATACAAAAGAATTCTTTTCTAAAAATGAACAGAATGTTACTCTATTTATTGGACAAGCAGTTGAAACGGACTCTAATGTTACATTTAACAATGTAACAAGTTCTGGAAATGTTACTTCTGGTAATTTAACTCTGGGTGATGGATTTATTAGTAGTTCAACTGGATTGGTTTCTCATACAGGTAGTGTAGAGGTAATTGACAATCTTTTTGCTTCATCTATAAGTGCAAGTGGACAGGTAAGTGCTAAAAAGATAGAAGCAAATGTTACCCAATCTTTTACTATATTTGAAAGTGGTTCAACTAAGTTTGGTGATGACACTTCTGATGTCCATAATGTTACTGGAAGTTTAATAACATCTGGTTCATTTAAATTAAATGGATATAGTGTTAATGAGTTATCAAATGACACAAGTTTGGGTGATGAGAAAACAACTTCATTGGTAACTGAAAACGCAATAAAAGAATATGTTACTGATACAGGAATATTAGATACGAATTCTTATATTAGAAAGTCATTTGTTCATACAGGAAGTTTTACAAGTGCTAATACTTCAAGTTTTACAGCAGTGACTGCTTCTGCACCGACAGGTTTGACTGGAACGACAGAAAATGATTTTATGTTTTTTATTAACGGAATGTTAATTGAAAATGATGCTTTGACAATAGTTCAAAAGACATCAACAAATTTAGAATTAAGGTTAGACACAAGTGGTTTAGGATATGAATTAGAATCAGATGATGAGGTCGTAGGATTTGGTAAATTTAATAGTTAGATATTTATAAGTAGGAAAATTATAATAATATAAGAGAATTATGGCAAACATTAAGGGAAAACAATTAGTAGGTGATTTAGCAGTAACTAATGTTACGGCAAGTGGACATATAAGTGCGAGTGGTGATGTAACTGCTGACAATCTATATACTTCACAATACATCTATCATATAGATGACCAGAACACGTATCTTAATTTAACAGCTGATAGACTTCGATTTAATATTGGTGGTATATCATATATAGATTTAAACGATGCTGGTTCTGCCCCACACGATGTTACATTCAATGACGGTGGTAATGATGTAGATTTTATCATAAAAGGTAGTTCTAATAATCCTTTATTCAAAACTGATTCTTCTACAAATAGAATAGGAACACACGGTAAAGGCACACCAGAAGTTGATTTCCATATAGGTGGAGATGAATTAAGAGTTGATGGAACTATAAGTGGTTCTGATTATGGTGGAAACGTTAGTGGTTCAATCACTTCAACTGGTTCGTTTGGAAGAATAGCAGCTGCTGATGGTTTTTATCATTCCTTAGATACAACTGACGAAACTTATATTAACTTCCCAACTGGTGATAAAATTGATATTGTTGCTGGTGGTATAAATTTTATATATGCGTGGCAGAGAGATTCTGATGTTAATAGACTTATTTTCAATGAAGGTAATACTGATACTGATATTATATTCAGAGGAGCGGTTGGTTCAAACAATAACTTATTAAGACTTGATGCGAGTGAAATGAAGATAAGTATAGGGGGAAGTCACGACCCAACATCATCATTACATATTGCAGGAGATATATGGGCAAGTGGTTCAAATGGTAATGTAACTGCAAGTGGAAACATAAGTGCAAGTGGAATTGGTTCTTTTACTGGTGGTGGTATATTTGATGGTGATGTAACTATTGGTAATGGTGCTGATATTTTATTAGACGAAGACCAAAGAATATATTTTGAAGCAGACAAACAAACTTGGATGGAAGCCAATGGTGCAAATTTAGTTAGAATAGTTACTAATAATAGTCAAATGTTACTATTAGACCACGAGACTGGTAATAGAGCAGTATTTGGTAATGGAACAAAAGTTTATATAGGTGAAAATAATAATGCACTACCATCTAATGCATTAGAAGTGGTTGGAACCATAAGTGGTTCAGGAATATTATCTATTGAGGGAAATATAACAGGTAGTGGAAACATTAGTGGTTCACAAGCATCAACTGGTTCATTTGGTAGAGTAGAAGTAGATTCTGGTGGTATCATAACGTCAGGAGATGTTACACTTGACGGTGATGGTGGAGACATTATACTTAAAGATGGTGGAACAGAATATGGTAGATTAAGTCAAGTTCTTGGTGGTTTAACTCTTAAATCTGGACCAAGTTCTGCAAATGCAGTCATATTTTCTCTTTCTGGAGAGGCATTATTTGCAAAAAGTTTATCTGCAACTCATATATCAGCAAGTGGAACAATATCTGGTTCAGATATGCACATCAATTCGGCAATTACCGCTTCAACATTTTCTGGTTCAATGCTTACTGGAACAACTATTAGCGGAAGTGCAAGTGGTTCATTTGGTAATGTAGAAATTGATAATAATGCAACAATAGACGGAGACTTATTTGTTTCACAATATATCAAACATAAAGGTGATGTAAATACAGCAATCAACTTTACTGACAATAAGATTAAACTTGAAGCTGGTGGTATGTCTTTTGCTTCTTTTTATGATGATGATAGTGCACCCTTTACCGCTAAAATTAACAATGATGGTGAAAGAATTAACTTTTTAGTTTATGATGATAATAGTGACCTTCTTCTAAAAACTGATTCTGATGCATTCAATGTTGGACTATATTTTGCAGGTAGTGAAAAACTATCAACCACCAATACTGGTATAGATGTAACAGGAAACTTAACAACAACAGGTAATATTATTGCAGAGGGTGATGTAACAGCACAAAATTATATTGTGAGTTCTTCGGTAACCTATATGACATCTTCATTTAGAAGTGGTTCAACAATATCAGGTGATGATAATGATGATATTCACCACTTTACAGGTTCAGTATTCGTTAGTGGTAGTGCACCAACCGATATCACAACTGAAAATAGTATATTCGTAGGTAATGACATATCAGCAAGTGGAAACATAACAGGTTCTCAAATAGAAGCAAGTGGTGATGTTATCGCATTTGGTTCATCTGATAGAAGACTAAAAGACAATATTACACCAATATCAGAACCTTTATATAAATTATCAAAAGTTGGTGGTTATACATTTGATTGGAATGACAAACAAGACGCATATAAAGGACACGATGTAGGTGTTATTGCACAAGAAATTGAAGAGATTTTACCAGAATTAGTAACAACAAGAGGAACAGGTTATAAAGCAGTTAAGTATGAAAAGATTGTTCCATTGTTGATTGAAAGTATTAAAGAATTACAGGAAAAAGTTCAACAAATAGAAGAA
>Ga0080013_1004378_pt1 | contig 13977 bp, 8 predicted proteins | sample ETNvirenome_6_85_FD_69236 | JGI IMG/M metagenome (GOLD analysis project Ga0080013, IMG submission 69236) | Marine viral communities from the Pacific Ocean - ETNP_6_85 (SPADES assembly) (version 2) | ecosystem: Environmental > Aquatic > Marine > Oceanic | place: Pacific Ocean | collected 2013-06-19
TTGTATCTGCGTTAAAAGATGCGATTCATCTCTGTATTGAAGATGACGAGGAGTAGTCATGGCTGATTATGCCAAGCTAGAGTTAAAAGGTGTTTATTCAACCGTATCCGACTATAGCACTCCGCGTACTAAGTTTAAGCCTGCCTCCTACGCTGTGACTCCTGATGAGTATTTTCATTGTGAGCTACAAGCCGCAACAAGTGCAGGCACTACGCTTGATACAAGCATTTTAGATTCTGCGACCTTATTGGTCGTGAAGAACAAGGATGCAACCAACTACGTTACGGCAACGTTTGATTGTGCAGGAATGGGTAGCACGGATACTAGCGTAAGGATTCATGCCGGTGGATTTTTTGTCACAACTGACTTTACGGTAGCTGAAAAGCTTAAGCTGGTTGCAAATAGTGCAGCGGTTGAGTGCGAAGTATTTATAGTTGGTACGTGATGGCTGATAAGTTTAAGATTGATCTTAAAGGCATCTACTCTGCCAACTCTGACTACTCAAAGCCAGAAGCTAAGTTTTTACCTGCCCCTTACGAGTTGGAGCCTGATGAATTTATTCAAATGGTTGTAGAAGGTGAAATTTCGATGGGGACTGATATTGATACTAGTATTTTTGATTCAATCTCTATGCTGATAGTTAAAAACATGGAGACTACTGAGGGAAGGGTTGGTCAGGTAACAATAGCCAATGCTACCCACACAAACCCTGGCGGTGGTTCTGGTTTTGTAAACCATATTCATCCTGGCGGAATATTTGTAACAACTGATGTAACGCCCGCAGGCAAGGTAAACGTTGGACGACAGCTTGGCGAAAGTGATTCAACGGTAATGTTTGAAGTCATTATAATTGGCTCATAGGGGAAAGAAATGGCAACAGATTTATCAACGCTGAGAAGCAGAGCAAGAACCAGGGCTGATGCTGTTGGCAACAACTTCTTTTCCGACTCTGAGGTTGATCGTTATATCAATGTCGGACTTGGTGAGCTTCACGATATCCTGGTTCAACAGTTCGAGGATTACTATGTAACCTCTGCTGAGTTCAGCCTTGAGAGCGACAAAACAACCTACACCTTTAGCGAGTTAGGAATTAGGAATTTCTACAAGTGCCTTGGTGTAGACTGCACTGATAGCGGAGAAACTATTCGTCTAAGACGATTCTCATTCTCCGAGCGCAATAGATATGAGTCAACGGCCATTACTGGTCGCGGCGGCTATACTGATTATCAATACCAGATAAGAGGAAACGGGGTAGAGTTTATCCCCAAGCCGAATACCACAAGCACAATTAAGCTTTGGTACATTCCTTCATTTATCGAGCTCGAGGAAGACGATGATGAGATTAATTCTTTTATCATGTCAAATTGGGAAGAGTTTGCTGTTGTTACGGCAGTATACAAAATGAAGGAAAAAGAAGAACTTAGCACTACTGTTATTGAAAGAGAGCTTGAAGGCTTAAGAGCAAGAATCGAAGAAGCTAGCCAGAATAGGGACGCGGGAGATCCTGGCGGAGTTACAGACGAGCTAACGGGAACTCGACCTGGTTGGTTAAGAGCATTTAGATGAAACGCTTTGATGCTTTATACGGTCAAGAAGCCGGCATTAATAAGCTACAGTCTACAATTCAAGAGTCTCTTGGTTCTATTGGGAGCAAAGAAATTCTTGATGGGAAACTGGTTACAGCAGATATAACTACAGCAAGCACCACTATTCCTCATGGGCTTGGTCGCAACTACAAGGGCTACATTGTCGTTAGGACGGTTAAAGCAGATGGAACTAAATTCACTGGAAGCATCTATGAAGATGTTGGCGCTGATCGTTCTATCTACCTCAAGCTTGATACCACTGTTAATGTTACCGTTACCGTATGGGTGTTTTAAATGCCGTTAAGAAAACAAAAAGCTAGTATAAAATTTGCCAACGGTATTCAAGGCAAGGTTGATCATAAGATCTTACCAAAAGAACACCTGGTTACTCTTGAAAATGGCCGGTTCGACAAAGTTGGAGCAATCAACAAAAGGAAGGGATACACCCTCACCGATAAAACTTGCGGTGATTTAGTTACATACAAGAATACATTGCTCGCAAGAAATTGCTCAATATCAAACAGAGAAGGAGGAACCTTATCAAATGGGGAAATTTGGTCTCCAGGCTCGTCAGATTTTGTAGGCGATGTAGGCTATTCCGATGGCATAGACTGGTCATCAATGCCGGTATCAAGGGGCTCTGAATACGGACAAGAAGATTCCGCCGTTGCATTAAGTTCAGATGGAAAATATGCTTGCGTTACTTTTGTTGATGTTTCTTGGGACGAGACAAACGATAAAAAGGTTTACAGTAAAAGATTTTCGATAGTAGATAGGGAGACTAATTCTCTAATTGGGTCAGACATAAAGCTAGGCGCAGCTGCCAATTCAGGAAACAATGGTCGCAGAATGCGAACTGTCTGGATTGCCTCTCAATCTAAATTCTATATTTTTGGCGAAGATGAGTTATCACTTAGGGTTTGGGTTGTAGATCCTGCAACAAACCCAATTGTCGTTAAGGATACGGCAGGAACAAACACCAAGAGAGGATCAAGCATAATCCCTCCTGGAAACTATCCAATGGAAGTTGATTCAGATTATGCCATAACCGACTGTTCTTTTGACGTCACCGGTAGCGCCACGACAAGCAAGGTAAATATTTATACCACCTTCTCTTACTCAGACACCATTAGCGGAGCAACTCAAGCAGACCCGTGCGTAGTAACGGCAAACAGCCATCATCTTTCCAATGGAGATTATGTTGTTATTTCCGGCGTAGTCGGAATGACTCAACTTAACGGCAACCGATACCTAGTGGCTAATAAAACTACAAACACATTTGAACTAAGCGGTACTGATTCAAGTGCGTATGGCTCCTATAGCTCCGCTGGCACGGCCAAAGGGATATATGAGCAGTATTATCAATTCACAGCTCCATCCACAAGAAGTTCGGCTTTATGGTCGCAAACGATGCACTCTGTAAATACAGACATGAAGATACATAAGCGTGATGCTAATGGGAGTCACGCTAACAAGCTAGCGTTTTTCTGTCAGACAGATTTTACGGCAAAAATAAAAACATGTGCAGAAGCAGCAACAAGCTTTACGGAAGGCGTTGGTGTTAAAACGAATCTGTATTATGCTCGTGGCGATTTTGTTCCTAGATGGAATCCCGAGTTTTCATCCGCACAGGATTTAGACTTTATTTACGAATTAGGGCTAGAGTCACTTGTTTCTGCTGCCGGGATTCAATCAGTCTACAAGTACACCTCTGTGCTTAATGACCCGCAGCAGGCAGTAAGAAACCCTATGACTGTAACAAGAAAAGGCAGACTTGCTTTTATTCTTGGTACTCCCAAAGGCTGCCCACCAAGCCTTGGCATGTTTCAGGATGATAATCCTGGCCAAACGGCTCCCGATGCAACAAGTGAAGCTGCTATCCAAACAATCTCAATATGGGACATGGATACCTCTGAACCTGATGTTAGGTTTAGCACAAACGCTTCGAACGTTGATACTTCATACCATGCAAGGTCCATGTTTAATGGGAGCATTGCTGATGCTGCTCAAAACTTTACAAGGTCCACAAGCAATGAAAAGCTAACCGTCTCCTTTATACCTAACATAGTGTATACCGATACATTAAAGTTCTACTGTGATTTAGGCGCCGGTGTAACATTTCAGGTTAATTCTCTTGGTGGATTTTCTGCAACATCAGGTTCAGGAATTGGGGCGCATACAATAACGGCTAGCGGTGGCGGAACCTTGTCTAAACTCGAGTTTTATAAGTCAGGCGCAACCGTAGACATTTACGCAATAGAGGTTGATGGTATCAAGCTAACAGAGACAATGGCTCCGTTCTGGAATAGAACCCACTTAACAAGTTCTTCTTTTCTTCCTGCGTGGAGAACCGATACTTTTAGAACTGACTCTGTTCAGGGCCTTGATGAATTAAGTGGAGCTGCTGTTGCAATCCCTATGGGACATTCTTTTGAACGGTTTGGGCCTGCCGGGGAGCTTGTATTAAATACAACAACAAGGCTTTATGATCTTAGAAGATATAACGAAGAAAGAATTGACGTACCCTGCCCAAGCAGCGCAATGCTTCACGACATCCTATATATTGCAGATAAAGAGCTATTTCAGTTTGATGGTGAAAAATGGCACTCAGTAAACTTTCCAAATAGAACACAAGTAGGTCTAGAACAGCAAAGCTACAGCGGTAGTGATGCCTTGACCGATGGAACTTACTACTACAAAGGTGTTTTCGAGTGGGTTGATGCTCAAGGAAATTTGCATCAAAGTGAACCATCGGCACCAGTTACCGTTGCGGCAGACAGCTCAAATCGAAAAATCAAAGTAACGGCAACATCTAACGAGATGAGTTCTTACAACTCTATTTCAGAAACAATGCCTGGATATCGACCACAGGAAAAACTTGCCATCTATAGAACGCAATCTAGTGGCAGCATTTATAATCATATCAAAACAGTGCTTGCGACACCAAGAGCTACAACAGGATATATAAACTTCGTTGACGAAGCGACCGACGCCGAAGCTGCTCTTGGTAAGTTTTTATACACTGATTCCGGCGAGCTTGCGAATAGGCCGCCTCCTGCATCAGCTAGGTACGTTGTTGCACATAGAGACAGGCTTTTTATTATAGGTAAGGATGATGTTGTTTATTACAGCAAGATTGCCAATGATGGGTTTGGGGTGGCTTTTAATGAGGCTCTTTATATAAAAACCCCGGAAAATATTTCAGATCCCCCAACAGCCCTTGGCAGTATGGATGGCAATCTTTTTATCTTTACCGAAAACTCTATTTATATTGTGGCGGGAGAAGGCCCTGATAATCTTGGGGCTGGTGGATTTTACGAAGCAAAGAAAGTACCCACCAGCGTAGGGGCGATAAAGGGTTCCCCTGTTAAGCTGATTGATTCCGGTCTTTTGTTCGTGTCCAACAAGGGCAACGGGACAAAGATATACTTATTAAATAGAAACATGACTGTTACCTATGTAGGAGCTTCGGTTGAGAGCTTGTTGAATCCGGCAGCAAACCCATTTACTGTAAGGGATATAGTTGTGATGCCTGAACAAGAAAGTGTTTTCTTTCTTCTCAATCAGGTATCGGGTACGGCAACCGGATTAAAAGTCCTGTCGTACAACTATAATGTTGGTCAGTGGGGTATTGATAAGCTTCTTGATACCTATGATGCTGGTTCTGGCGGTTCAATGACTATTGCGGGAATGCCTGGCTCCAAGAAGCTATACATTAGTCTCCTTCATCACATAAGCAATAAAAACCCAAGGATGTATGTAGAGTCTGCCGCATGGGCAGATAATAGCACTTATATCCCTATGAAGATTAAAACTGCATGGATAAATTTAGCAGGCATTCAATCCTATCAACGAGTTTATAATTTTCACCTTCTTGGCGAATCCATAGATAAGCATACTCTTACTGTGAATGTTTATTACGATTACGATACAAGTACGGCGGTTGATTCGTACACATTTTCAACAACAACAGCAACGGATTCTGTTCTTCAATTCAGAGGGCACTTAAGCAAACAAAAGTGTCAGGCAATTCAGTTTGAAATAGTTGATGCCGATAACTCAGGATCAACAGATGAAGGATATACAATATCTGAAATAGCACTTGAACTTGGCTTAGTTTCTGATGGGTATAAAGATTCTAATGCAAAATTAAGCAGCACCTCAACAATAGGTTCCAATAGCTAGGAGAAGCTTATGGCTAATAACAGCATGTATAACCCTGCCGATAATTTATTTGAATCAGGTCAACAAGTTCCCGTTCAACAAGCCGATGGAAGTATTACCACGGGTGCTCAAAATGTTGGACCTAAAGCGGTTCAAGATCAGTATGGCGGTCCAGGGTCAGATCCTACCGACAGAGAAGACTTAATGAACGCTATCGCCTCAAGAAGAGGCGGGCCTCAAATGGATGCAGCGCAAGCCGGGGCCACTAATGTAGGTCCTGCATCGCAAATTGGTGCTACAGGTCAAATTCAAGCAGGTCAAATAGCTGGGCCGGGAATGAATGCTTTGGGGGCAATGGCACAAGGGCAGGTAAGCCCTGCTATGCAGGCCCAGCATGATAGGATGCTAAGATCTATTGCCGCGCAACAAGCAGGGGCAAGAGGAAGCCAAAACGTCGGCCTTGCTTCAAGAGGTGCACAAACAGCCATGGGGCAAGCAGGGGCAGAGTTAGCCGGTCAAGCAGGACAGCTGCAAATGCAAGCAGCCCAAGCTCAAGCGGGTCTATCTGCCCAACAGGCTGAAATGGGCCAAAGAGCGTCTGAGCAGCAAGTGGGATTAGAGCAAGAACGTGAACTGCAACAAGCTAGACTTGAGCAGGAAACAACCGTTCTTCAAGCTCAGTTGCAGCAACAATTAAATCTTTCAAATGCTGAAATGGAAAACTTGGCAAATAAAGCCAATATGGAAGTTGAAGCTCAACTACAAATTGAAGCGGATAAGCGAATGAACGAGCTTATGCGTATGGGTGTTGATGAAGAGATTGCGAGAATGCAGGCGGAAGAGGAAGCTTGGAAGTATAAGAGCGATCTTATGTACCGCTATTGGGCAGCAGAAGCCCAAGACCGGCTTGGTAGAGATATTGCTGTTCTTGGGGATACTTCAACAACCTGGTGGTGGGATGATGATCCAGAAGACATTATGGGCACTGCGTCTGGCCGTGGGGAAAAGGTTGAAAAATATCCCGCAGGCGATGTTGGTGAAAAGCTTGAATATTACGGCGGTGACAGGGGGGAGCTTCTTGAGTCAATGGATTCTGTCCCAAGCTTAGGAAGTGAAAATAATTTTGATTACACCTATGACCCAACCTCAGAAACACCCGGAAGGCAAGACCTCCTAAAAGGAATGAAAGTTGACCCTCGAGAGGCTATGGCAACAGAGGTTTCAATAGGCGAAGATAAGTTAAGAGGAGAGCAGGCCCTACGGCAAGAAGCTGTAAAGGATACTCAAGACACGTTAGCAAATATCGGCACGGCTTATAAATGGGGAAGATTAGCTACTGATGTGCTTGGAGGAACAAAGCGACAAGCCAAGGAGCGGTTAATCGGGCAGGGAAGGTCCGAAGCAGAAGGCGCAGTAGCAGAAGGATTAAGTAATACCGCCTTGGGTTCCTGGGCCGGGCCAATTGTTTCAGGCACGTCAGCCCTTGCCGATGTTGCAATGTCTGATGATCCTTCGATGGATAAAGGCGATGCGGCTGCTTATGCTTTAAGGCAAACCGCAGCAGGGACCGGAGGTCAAATTCTGGGTAAAATAGCAGGTTCTTCGGTCGGTGGCGCTATTGGTGGCAGTATGGGTGGGCCTTATGGCGCTGCTGTTGGTGGGGGCATTGGTGGTCAGATAGGAGGAATGGCTGGCGCTAAGGGAATGCAGGCTCTTGATACTTCTTTATTCGGAACTCCTGCCCCTAAAAAAATTCATAGCGGTCAATTTGGCGCAGCCCCAACTCATACCATTGACAGTATTCACGACGCCAAGCGCTCTTCTCAAGTAGGAGTAGGGGAAAAGCTTGAGGCCCAACCGAAATATGGCGGCAAAAACACAAATCTTGCCGAACTTGAAATGCTTCGTAAAAGACTTAAGAGAGGTTAATAATGGAGGAAGAACAACAAGATCAAGAATGGCGCCCGCAGAGTCCTGAGCAAGAAGCCCACTACAAAGAAGATCTCCAAAGACAGTTTAACGAAAACTTTCCACATCTTCGGAAAGAAGTTTATGAGGCAGATGCGGCAGCTCGCAGCGGTGATGTGAAGGCTTCGGTAAGGAGTATTCTTGATGACCAAACTCTTAGCGCTCAACAAAAAGAACAGAAGCTAAAGCAGCTCTCGGTAGGTTACGAGGGTTCTGTGCCTGGAAACTTAGGAGTTTCTAAAGTTCCTCCCGCTCCTGAGTTTGGGGAGCAGCGAACGGCAGCGCCAGATCAATCTCCGTTAACAGCTTACTTTGGAGATGAAGAGCAGCAGGCGCAAGAAATACAGCAAACCGCTGATGAAGAAATCCTTTACGAAGGGTACAAGCCAGAGCAGCAGAAGTTTATTAGAGGCGCTAGTGTTTCAGGAGGCGTGGACCCTGAAACGGGAAAAGCAGTAAAGCCTTTTATGGAGCCGGTAGATTCGGTTCAGTCCGAGGCTATGCACGATATGCAATTAGCCTATTATAACGAAACTGGTAAATGGCTTTACATAACAAGCGGTAAAAGAACCGTTGAAGAGCAGATGAAGCTGCACCCTGGTTGGAGTAGAGAAAAGGCGGAAAGAGGCCAGCACGTTCATGGAAATGCTTATGACATTTTTATGGCTCCTCCTGCCGATGGGCCAAGTGTTACAAAGGGTGGGAAGACATGGCTTTCCGGTCATCAGTCAACAGATGAATATAAGTGGCTTGCTGCAAATGCAGAAAAGTTTGGCTTTGTAAATACAGCACCAATCCACGGTCCCTCTGGAAGAAAAGAATACTGGCATTGGGAGTATACTGGTGAAGGTGGAACTTCTACTTATCCCGAAGAATTAACGAATGAACACCTAGAAAAAGCAGGGTTAGAGCCCAGCCTTGTCCCAATTCCTGGGAAGAAAAGACCTGCCTTTGAAGGAGCTTTGGCGACAGGCGAACAGGTTCCCCTCGAGGAATTGCAGAAAAAAGTTGCAAGTGGTTCTATAGACAGCAGAAAGCTTGGAAGTGATGCTGCGTCTGTATTGGCTAATCTTGATCAGCAATTTGCGACAAATCAATACAACCTTGACCAATACCCTGATGCGTTAGAACACATGGATAGGGTCAACCAAGCAAGCAATAATCTCAGAAATTCAACCAATCTACTATATGACGATACCGCAGCGTTGCAGGAGCAACAGCTAGAGACTGCAAAAACAATTGGCAGAAATAAAGTGCATCTTGCCGAGCAAGAATTGCAAATGAAGCAAACTGCTCAGTCAGTAAATGAACAGAGGAGAGGACTTTCTGAAACTTATAGAGACTTGGCTTTCGAGGAAGGACAAAAAAGACTTAAAGATATTGATGCAGATCTTGCAAAGCTAAAGTCACAGAGCACTAGTCCTTGGGACATGTTTGGGTTTTATGAAACAAATGAGGAAACAGGGAAAGAAGAATGGAGCTGGGGGAAGACCTCTTTTACTTTTGTTTCCTCTATGGCTCTTCTTACCAACTTTGCAATGACCATGGGTGCTGCAACAAGTAAAAAAGGCAAACAAGTTCCCTTCCTTGTTTTCGATATGCTTAAGGCTGCAATAGATGCAGACACTAAGGGCCAAGTTAATTCTATCAATAAAACCCTTAAAGGCATTGAGAAATCAAGAGCACAATACAAAGACCAATACGCCCTCTTTTCTAATCAGGCGCAGTTTGTAGAGCAGGCGCGACTTGATAAGATTGCAGGTTTAAAGGATGCCCTTGCGGTAGAAAAAGCAAGAACTAAGGTTCCTGAGATGAAAGCTGCGTTGGAACAACAAGAGGAGCTTTGGGCAGTAGAGCTTAGAAAAGCTCAACAAGACAGAGATCGCTCTATAATGGATGGCGAGGCAAAAGCGGCTAATGTAGCAATAAGCGCGTTGAACCAAAAAGAAGGTGAGCAGTCCAACTTAAGAAGTCAAATACTTAACGGCCTTATTAATTTATCGAGGCAAAGAGAAAAAACAACAAAGCTTGCGCCCGAAAAAAGAAAACTTCTTACAACCGCTCAAAACCTATTGCCTGTTATTGATGAAATTGAGGGAATTTGGAACAGAGCGGGAGAGTCGGCAGGGACTAAAGTATTCCACAAAATAATCGGGGGAGAATGGGCAAAACCCTTCACAGACTTTAAGGACGTAATCACGCCAGAAGGTTCTAAGTGGTGGACAAGTCTGGACGATATTCAAAAGCTTCACGAGATACGGGAACAATACGCTCCCATGCTTGCAAAGGCTATGGGTGACACGGGAAATCTCGCCAAGGAAGAGCAAAGGCGAGGGATGAATCAGCTCCCCCTCTATGACTCTACGGAGTTGGGCTATTGGAAAGTCTTACGCTTTAAACAAAGAGCAGCCATGGCGGCAAGCAGAGCTTTCCATTCTTTAGGCGAAGGTGAAAGAGATACGCTCAGGGGGCTTATTTTGGCGGAAGATGATTCCCTTGAAGGAATTAAAAAGCAAATTGAAATTCAGGAACGATTCCTAAGAGCGCATGGCGGCGAAAGTGCTAATATGACTATGGGTTATCAGCCACTTGGACAAGTCGATGAAAGCAGGGAATATCAAATTAAGCAACGAATGAAGAACGTTCGAGGAGTTCGAGGAGTTAACATACCTAGTGGTGATGTTACAATCACATCTAAGAAACAAGAAGAGCGGCAAAAAGAAAAAAGCCTAGCAGGGCGAACCGCTGGTGAAGAACTTCCGGATTTCTAAAAATCTTTAACGGCCTACCATGAAGGATTAATCTATGGCTTGGATGATAAATAACGATACTGGTGAAATGGTAGACATGCCGGATACAGACGTTAAGGATGCCTTACGTTTGAAGATTGCAGATTTCTCAGAGCCGAAAGTACCCGTTCGCTATTATAACAAATTGCCTAACGGCAGAAGAGATCCCGAGGACGAATGGGGCGCTGTTAGGCTTTATAACAAAGAAGAAGCCAAGCTAAGATTGCTGGAAGATAAAGACGCTCACTACGTTTCACCTCAGCAAGCCTATGACTGGAAAGTCAACAAAAAATATGGTTCTGGGTATGAAGGTGCAGCAGCGGCATTAGGTGTTGCTGATATGGTAACTCTTAATGGTGCCTCCATGCTGGGCGAATCCATGGGATACCCCACAAGGGAAATAGCACAAGCAAATCCTTGGTGGCATGTACTAGGCGATATTGGCTCTACGATAGGGGCTGTAGGTCTTGCCGCAGGAAGCGCCGCAGCTCCACCTTTGGCTCCTCTTGCCGGTAGCATTCTAAGTAAAGAAGGCGCTAAGTGGGCTGCTAAGTTTGGCGCTAGAAATGTTTCAAAGCTTACGGCTCCTTATTGGATTACTAAGGCCGGTGCAAAAGCTCCTGAGTTAATCGGTAAATTAGCCACAAAGGGCGCAAAGGCTTTGCCTGATGTGCTTTCTCCGGTTGCCGCAAGCATCCTTAAAGAGTCTGGTGAGCAAAGCTTAAAAAGACAAGCCGCTACTGGAATGCTTGCAAGGACAGCTTCTTTAGGTACCGAGTCTCTTCTTTATAGTACCGGTTATTCTGTAAACGATAATCTTAATGAATATATCCATGGAGATCCTGAAAAAGCCAAAGAGAATATGATCTACGGAATGGGCGTTGGGACCGTTCTCGGAATGGCTCTCCCTATCGTGGGAGGCACCGTTTTACATGCTGGCTTGGGCGCGGCGGCGGGAGTAAGACGAGCGGCAAAAGCAACTATTGATTACGGTATAAGTCGTAAATCTACTGATAAATACTTAAGAAGCATTGCTGATGAAGCAGAAGAATTAGGCGTTCTTCATGATGTCATAAAAAAGGATGACTTAGCAGATCAACTTTCTGCATCTAAACTAGGCACGGAAGCAAGGAAAGCTCAAAGAGGTCTTATTGATAATCAAGAAAAAGTAGTCGGTGATGCCACCGCTCACTTTGACGATATGTTTGATGTTCACCGAGACATTCAAAAGGTAGAACAGGCAGGGCATACAAAAGGATCATTAAAGACTTCCCTTACCGAAGGCATTCACCCAGAAACACCCGGAGCTGCTGCAACGGCGCCTCTTGTTGAGCTTTTAATCAACGGTCACTTCAATCCTGCTAAAGAAGTTAATCAGGGCGGGTTGTTAGATATCTTAAGAGATATGGTGAATAAGCAGCTTGGCGGCACAGTATCAACGAAAGAAGCAGGCAAGACTATTGAGATTCCTTTTGGAGGTTTCACAGAACAGGCGCCTTTAAAGATACAAGCTGAATTAAAATACATTGGCAATCAGATTGATGAATTAAGAGAGTATGCCGCGAAATGGATGCAGGACAGAATTAAATCTCTTACTAGCCAGCAAGAACTTTGGGAAGAAGTTCCTGAGTGGAGGCGAAGACTTGAATCAGTTACCGGCGGCTGGGAAAATAGAGCCAGAGGCGCCTTAGATGCAAGACAGCTAGTTCGAGGGCAAAAAGCACAGAGAGAAACACATGCTAGAGCTTCGTCAGTCATGGCAATGGAGCCTTCGTTACGAGGAAATTTAGACCAAGAGTTTAATGCCGAAGTATTTAGTAGGCTTGAAAAGTTATCCTCAAGAATCCACACAGGAATACTCGAGGGCAGGTTTCAAGACGTCCCTAAGCAGCAAGAATTTTTAAGTGTATTCAAGAAAGAGGTTACTGATTTCTTAACAGGTAAGCAAACGTGGGAATTAGGCGATGAAACTTTTGGCGGGTTTTATCCCTTTGGAGATCCGACCAATGGAAAAACACTTGCCGGGAAAAAGCGATATGTGAATAACCTGTTTGGTCTGAAAGACGGAAGTTATAAGATTATCAGGAAAAAGTTTGCAGAAGTAGACCCCGAATCCCTTTACCCTACGCCTGGCAAAAGAGCCAGTGAAGCTAAGGTAAGAGATTTCATGATGGCCTTAAATCACGAAAACAGTAAATCAGTCATAGAAGAAATTGCTTCATACGCCCAAACCCATAAAGAATTGGCAGAATATCTAAGGCGAAATTTTGACCTTCCGAAAGGACTTCACGGAAAGTTTCTCCATGACTCAGCAGACAGAGCTATTAAAGCTCAAGATAGCTGGAACGGGATGTTAAAATTTCTTAGAGAAAAAATGAGCCCGGCCTTGCAATATGCCGATATGCTCAAAAAAGAGCAGCGCGAAATGAGCCTGCATGGATTTGCTAAATCGTTGATACCTGGACCAGCAGCAGCAGTTGCAGGGGCGGCTACTCTTGCAGCCGGAGGCGGGATTGGGGGAGCGGCAACGGTTGCATTAGCTCCTGGCGTAATTAAGTCCAGGCTTGCCATGACTCCAATGAAAACTGTTGTTCAAATGGAGAGAATGTTTCAAGGCATAAAAGACAGGGATAAGGCTGTTAAGGACTGGATTACTTCATTTATTAAAGGCTACGGAAAGAAGAGATGGCACGATCCAGGCATCTCGAGATGGCCTCGATTATTTACATCAAACATCATAGGTCGGTATGCAAATACTCAGAGCGAAACTGACTACAGGCACAAAATAAAAGGAAGCACTAAAGACATTTACGGAACGGCTGAACTAAAGGAAACTAGAAAAGCCCTAGATGCTCTTGCTAAAAACCCATCGTTAAAAAATGCGCTTGTTCAAGAAATAACCGCCCAAGTATCGGGCTACGCTCCTGAGCTTGTCCCTATGGTTGAAGATAAGATTGACGAATATCTTAAACTTGTTCAGCAAAGCCTTCCTGAAACAATCCCTGGAAATTTATTCAATGAAGATATTGAACCATCAGATTTGGAAATTCAAGAATTTGCCGAAGGGCTTGCGGTATTAGAGCATGGCCCCTTTGCAATATTTAGAAGCTTAAGTCTTGGTAATTTATCCAGGAATGAATGGGAGTTTATGGAAAAGTTTTACCCAAGCACAGCAAGAGATATTCAAAAATACGCCTTAACTACGACCACTGAAATGGGAAGTGACTATAAAGAAAATGCTACCGAAAGCGCTAAGGAACAGTTGGCGATTATTGCTGGCGTTAATAGGGTTCAACCGCAACTTCAAAAACACTTAAGAGCGACATTCGCACAAGAAGAAGAAAAACCAGGGCCTAAACCGCAAGCCAAGTGGGCAGAAGGTAGGTTTCCTGGGACACAATTAGCAGGTTCATACGCAGTAGAAAAGCGCAGATCTGTATAGGAGATAGAAAATGGCACTTGGTTCACAT
>Ga0080013_1004379_pt1 | contig 13977 bp, 22 predicted proteins | sample ETNvirenome_6_85_FD_69236 | JGI IMG/M metagenome (GOLD analysis project Ga0080013, IMG submission 69236) | Marine viral communities from the Pacific Ocean - ETNP_6_85 (SPADES assembly) (version 2) | ecosystem: Environmental > Aquatic > Marine > Oceanic | place: Pacific Ocean | collected 2013-06-19
TTCTTGTTCGTTTGATGCGGAAATCAGTCTACCAATGGTTTTTGTAAACATAGTTGTGGCAAAACCAACAAGTAAAAGCTTGGAACGTAGTACAGAAAAAGAACCCATCAACTTTGTATTGGCTTTGTGAAGGTTCCTACTGTTTCTAAAGGTTATGTTTTGTTTTTTGTTTAGTACCCCTAAACTTTTTGCATATCCTTTTGCGGCATCTCCACTCTTCTTTAATGCCTGGACATGAACATTACCGTCCTTAACGGAAAACTCTAGAACGCTTCCTGATATCATCTTAGCCATTTTAATTCCCTGCTCCCTTATTTTGTTTTTTTGCTATTACTTTTCCTATCAGCATAGATTTTTGTATCCACTTTCTTGGCTGGTCGCCATAGGCTCCGCTATATGCGGGTACGTTAAATTTTTCACAATAAACATAACGGGATATATCGTTTTGTATTTCTTGGTTTAATAAGATGTTCTTACAAGCAAAAAAGGGCAACTGCGCCGATACAGACTTAGCTATATCAAAGCTTTTACCCTGTTCTTCGTTAACCGTTTTGGTTTCTTCTATAATAGAATCTATCACAGACCAAACGTCTTCGTCAGAGCGAAACTCTTTTTCGATGTACTTACCGTTTTCCATAACAGGCGATTGTGCCGTATAAGGATAAACATGATATGGGCAACCCTCACAGTTGCCGTCTATTAAGACATTAAGTTCTAAGGTGAGGGTTTCTCTTCCCCCATATTTTGGTTCTCCTGCACTTTTAGAGAAAGCTCTGTTTTTTCTTCCTCCGACATTTGTCTGATGAAGTTATCATCACACTTATCAACGCCCCTTCTAAGCCAAGCTGTTCTTGCCTTAGACAGGTTTCTGATAGTTTTCACTTCATCCCCATCATAAACTAATTCGGGGATATCGTTACAGTAATCAATATCGTCAACTGACATTTCCTTAATTTTCGCCTTCTTGCCAGTTGATAAGGTCACTTGTTTCATGTTTACTCCTTAGTTAATTAGCACGCAATTTCAAACAATTTTGTACTTGAACCAGCGCCAGCACCAACAGCTTTAACTGATAAATCTAAACCCATCATATCGCCTTCACTGAAAGCAACATTGGTTAAAACTGAGTTTGCAAATAAAAACTCAAATTCTCCATCCGATGGCGTAGCGTCGGTCGCCATTAGCGTAGCACCTTTTGATGCGCCTGCGGCTTGGTCGTGAAAAAACACGAAGAAAAAATCTGTGTTCGCATCATATTTAACATTAAAATCAGCAGTAGCAGAAACTTCTCCAACTCTTGAAGCAGATTCAAAACCTGTTGATGTAAGACCTGCAAATACAACATCATTTTCTACGTTTAAAGTAAATGAATTTACTAATACATTAGAGTGTCCTGCAATAATTCTATCATCAGCATCCCAAGAACTCATATAGTAATTATTTGATGAAATAGCTGTATCTATTGCTATATCAGCTTGATTCATTACTGGTAGACTTCCTGTTTTGAAAGTAGCAGAAAATTTAATTCTTCCACCTTCTGTTCCTGCATCACCATTAAAAGAAATAGCAGTACAAAGACAATCTTTAAGACCTATAGCGTGTCCACTTGCAGGACTTTTATATGCAATAGATAAAATCTGATTTGCTGTTTGGTCTTCTGTTGCATTTGTAAGGTTTTGAACTGCACCAACAGATGTTATTAAATATGGTACAGTATCACCTTGTGTAATATTACCAAGAAGTAAATCTAACACTTCTGTTGTAGCTGTACCTGATACAGATACTTCTATAACTTTATTTAATTTATCTTGAAAGAAATCAGTAGCCTGTAAAACACGACTGCCATTTCTTGGTTCTAAAACTTGATTTAAGTTTAAAGATGGACTTCCTACAGAATCTACATCTACTGCAACCCAATTTGTAGAGCTTCCACCTGAATCAGCGTTAATAGTTCCCCAATCATCTTGTTCGGCAACCAAAAACGAGAACTGCTTAGGTGAGTAAGCCTTATCATTTATAGCCATTATTTTTCTCCTTTAGGGTTACTACCCTTTGTTTGTTTCTTTTTTATTGTTTTAACTTCTTCTACATATTCTAAAGCAGGTTTTGGTACTCTATCAACCTCTACTTGCTTACCTGAATTTATTTCTTCTAATAAAGTAGAACAAAATCCTTCTTTTTTAAAACACCAATTTGATGTTATGGGTTTATCCTTACTTATTAATTTAATCTTCATAATTGCTCCTAGTCTAAATTACCTAAATATTGTCCTCGCCATTCAAACTGAACAACATATTCGTTTTCATCATCTAAAGCGTTTAGTTCTGTAGAGTCTATTCTACAATTAAAACAATCAGTACTATTTGATAATGTCATTTTGATATTATCGTGTATTAACGCCTCAATTCTTGATACAAATCTTAAAACGTGGTCTAATGATGATTTATTAACATTAGGGTCTGCAAAGTAATAAAACATATTAACTTGATATTCCCTAAGCTCTCCATTAACATTATACTCACTTAGTGTACTACCTATAGGGTCAAGACGTAAATACTGTGTCGCCACTTCTTTAGTCTCGTGTCCTATGTAAATAGGCATAGCACCTTTAAATTCTGTTCTTAATACATTACGTAATTTATCTAATATATTCTTAAAGTTGTTAGTAAAACTTACAGCCATTAGTTATACTTCCTTTTATATGAAGCTCTACCTGTTCTTGTCATTTTAACGGCTTTACCTTCTGATACATCTACAACTTCATTTCTTCCAAATACTTCTATTTCCCATTCATTATTAGCAGTAGCTGTAGAACTATCTGTACTACCTGCAAACCTAATCTCTAAACCACCTGCTAAAGATTGATAATCTCCATTAATTACTGCATTAGTGATAACTTGTTGGTTTTTAAGTCCATCACCATCTTTAATATAAACATTGTATGTAGCCGTTCCTAAAACGCCACCAGTACCTATTTTAACTTTAATTAAGTCATAAGTACCTGACCATTCACCTCTTGTATCTACAGGTCTCATTTGTCCTGCCGTATAAGTTACATCTCTAACAACACCTTGAGATGAATCTCTTGATACTTGCCAAGAAAGAGCTGCTTTACCTTGATTAATGTTTTCAATATTATTGTTAGCTTCTTCCATTAAAGCACTTGCAAGTTCACTATTAGGGTCGTGGCTTTTAATCATAAAGTTAGCAGCAAGTAAAGCCGTACTACGAATTATAATGTAATCAAAGTTACCCTCTTTGTCCTTTAATGCTTCTTTAGGCATATTAGGATCAAGCATACTATCAAGGTATCTACTTGCATCAGTTCTGTATTGAGTAACCATAGTAGTAAATTCTTCTCCACCTTCCATTAATTTATCCAATGGAGTACTAGCTGAATAATAATAACATACATCTTCAGCAGAATTATAAAACCATTCGCCTTCAACATTTAAATCAGTATGTGCCGATTGTGCAGGTCCTAAATCCTCTCCATCTGCAAATAATTGAGATACTATACCACTATTGTGAGCAGCATACTTGTTAGTCGTAACTTCTGTCCAACCATAAATTTGCTTTTTATTATCAAAACTATCAAGTTGAGGAAATACTCTCTTTAATTCTTTATGTGTACAATATATTGCTGCTGTAGCCATTACTTCCTCCTGTATTTAGTCTTAGTCTTTTTAGTTTTTTTCTTTTTATTCTTATATGGCATTATACAAATCCTATAATTTCTACTTCTGCATCTATTTTACTATTTAAACTTCTTGCAGCTAAATTAGTTAAAGTGTTTTGTTCATCTGTTTCTGCATTGATACCACCACTATGAGCTGAATCATAATTGAAACTTGCTACAAACTCAGTATTAGCAGGACCACTAATATCTATAGCACCTGTTTCGTAATTAATAGTACCACTTAAAACACCTAATATATTACCTTTAGCATCATCATAAGCAAATACACTTTGATTTTTATTTTCAACATAATCTGCTTTGCTAAATACAGTATCATCAGGCAATCTACTTGCTACTGCTGCTTCAATACTACCAATAGCAGGTAATCTACCAACTCCAAATGGTGTAGTACCTGAACCAGGAGCTGCTAATAATATAGCTGAATTTCTTGTTCTTGTTCCTGATGTAAATCTAATGTCACCATTTATAATACCTACACTAACTGCTTTTTCAAATAAGTTTCCTGATGTGTAGTATTGTGCATCAAGTGCTGCTTGAATCTTACTTATTATACCATTGTTGCCACCAAAGTTTAAATTAGAGGCATCAGTTGTAAATGCTAAATCAACAAAAGTTGAACCACCATCTACTGTAATATTAAATTGATATGTTGTTGAAGCAGCTAAACCTGAATGAGTTGAAGCTGTAATACCTGACATTCCAAGTTCTTGATAACCTGCACTATATACCTTTAAAGCTAAAGAACCTTTAACTATACCTGTTGGGTAAGTAGCACTTCTACCATAACCAAATAAGTTTTGTGCTGTATATCTTCCACTCGCATTAGTTTGTACTATACCTAAAGCATTAGCATCATCGTGATATTTATCATAATCTTCTTGTGTGTTAAACCAAGGTAAATAAACTTTAGCATTAACTACTGCTCCATTAGTAGAATCAGTTTGAGCATCTTTATCAGCAGTTATTGAACCATATAAACCTCTTTCTAAAATCATAGTTGTTGAATTAGTTATTGATGCAACTCTAGCAATTTCTATATTAGTTGCAGTAGTTCCTGTAGTAGAACCCAGCTGTATTAAATCGCCAACTCTAAAATAATCTGTATCATCAACAACAAATGTAGTAGTGTCATTTTCTAATGCTGTAGCAATATCAACTATAGCAGCACTATAAAGTTTTCCACTATTAACATCATAACCACCTTTATTGTCAATAGTTTTAGCATTACCTGCCGAAGCATCCTCTGCATAACTTACCATATATTGATTAGGAAGAACCATATATTCATTCGCACCAAGTAAATAAGAAAATTGTCTTATTGTAGTTGCAGAACCTGGACCTAAATCAACACTATTAGTTTGGTCTATATTAGAATCATCTTTAAAATCTCTAACTTTAAATTGTAATTCTACTCCTACTGGACTATTGTTTTTAACAACAATTAATTTAGCACCTTTCATCCTAAGACCTGCTGCTGCTGCAATACCTACTGAAGTTCTACCAAAAGTAGCTAAAGCATTAAAACCATCTGCACTATCTATTTTTTGTTTTGATGTTATAATTTCTGTATATTGGTCAGACATTTCACAAAGATAATCTGCTCCCTGACCTGTTTTTACTGTTAAATTTGCTTCTAATCTTGCCATTATTATCTCCTAATCAAAGTGGTATAAAACCTGTGTTTGTAACATTATTGAATCTGTATTTGTTTCATTCTCTACAAAACAAGCAATAACTTCTCCTGCTGATACAGAAGAACTATCTATTGAACAATCTATTGTTTTAATAACATTTCTATCAACTGCTGCTGCTTGTCCGTTTGCAAGTAAAGTTCCGTTTGTTAAATTACCATCACTTGTTCCACCTGCATTTGTCATATCAAAACTATATAAATGAACATTAATAGTACAATCGGTGTCTGTAATTGTAGAAACCATAAATTTTACTGCATCTATTGTTAAGTTAATAGGTACTATAAATAAATTTTGTAATAAATCATCAGTAGTTGCACCTCCATCATAAGTAGTTCCAGGATCAGTACCTGTACCATTTGCAAGTTCTACTGCTGAACCAAAATAAGGACTTAATCCTCTACCTACAAACATATGTGTACCTGACGATGAAGGTACTAATGTTTTTGCGTGAAATTCTAATAACTGAGTATTAGCAGCAGTTTGAGTTGAACCTAATTTTACTACACTATTAGAACTATCAACTGTTAATAAATTATTTCCACTTGAATTTTCTACTTCAAATGTAGATGTGTTATCTGCTGAAGGATTTACTTTAAGACTTCTTTCACTAACAGATAAACAAGTATCACTACCATTACCATCTTGTATTACAGAAACAGAGCTAGTAACACCATTAGTTTCATCTGTTACTTTTAATAAACTCTTATATGTATCTTTTGGCGATTTTCCTGCTAAACTACCCATCTAAACTCCTCTATATTCTAAGACTGCTGTCCAAACTAAATCATTAACTGCTGCCTCAGGCGTTACTGATATTGCCAAAATATCTCCTGCAATAAATTCTGACGCACCTGTAAAATCAAATGTATAAGCTGTATCATCAGCAGCCATTTCAACTGTTATTTCTTCTGTTGCTGTTCCATTAGGTATTTCTGTACCTTCAGAACTTTTATGAAAACCCACAACTGTTGTTAGAGATGCTGCTTCACTTCTTAATACTACTTTTTTTAAAATACCTTCATAAGGTGAAACAAATGCAAAAAATTCATTTCTACCTGAAGTTACTGTTTGTTCTAAATTATAACCAACAAGTGGTAAATAAAATTTTGTTGTACCTGTATTATAAGCACCACCATTTATTATATGTAAAGTAGGTTGTTTAACTATAGAGCCAGTAACCTCTAAATCTCCATTAACTTTAACTTTACCTTTAACACTATTATCAGGATAAGGGGAAGACATCTCAAGTGGAGATGCCTTGCCACCTACCTTTAATGGTTTTAGATTAGAAGACAAAGGATAACCATCACCTAAAGTGATTTCATTAACTAAACGATTACCTTTTGTCTTGTATGGCATTACTTATCAGACCTCAACCCTCTGATTAAACCTCTTAATGCTCCACCTATAAAATTATCTATCAAATCAATAAACCAAGGTTCTATAGTCTTATTCCATATTCCTTTAGTAAATTTCCATTGTGCTAACCCTAAAGTCATAAATCTTCCAAATGTAAAGCATAATCCTTCTACCCAAGCACAAATCTCTTTATTTGGTATCTTTTTAAGCACATAAAGTGCTATTCCACCACCAGTTCCACCTATTAATAATCCTGCGTTATTTGATATAAAATCTAACATATTATTTCTCCTTTATATAAAGTTTTTTTAATAATTCAATATCAGCTTTCATTTCTTTATTATCTTTTTTAAGCTGATCTATATCTTCGTTATTTTTGTTGGGTTTAAAAACATAATTAAGAACTTCTTCTAGTCTAAAATGTTTAGCCAATGCACTTGCTACTGCGTTTATAAGCATTTTAGGTATTATCACTTTTTATTCCCATCTATAATCTCACCCCATAACGAAGTTTTTCCATTTATTATCTGTATAATGTGAACTGTGAAAAGTCCACCTCTAAAAAAATCTACTATTGCAAAAGCGTGCGCCCAATTAATCCTTCTATGATCAAGCCAGTCATTAGCTTCTGCTGCCATATCCTTCAAACATCCAATACTCCAGGCAGACTTAGGCCCATCCATATGAGTAGCAGACATTTGTTGGAGGTCGTGCCAATGTCCATACATTACATTACAACCAAGTTTGCGTAAATGGTTGGAAGTATGATATTGACCCCCATATTGATGTCCATGATATAGGTATAATTTACCTAATTTTAAGTGTTTTCCAAAGGGAATATATTTATAACCTCTACCTTTTAAGTCTACTGCATTTTTAAACTTATATTGAGGTATGTAAGGATACTTCTCAACAGCCATATTTAACCAGTTATCGTGGTTACCTTCTGTGATGTATCGTTCCTCACAATTCACTTTGTCTAAACTCTCGTCAATCTGGTCCATACCAGCATTGACATCTTTTACGTCTTTTTCAAAATCTTCTATAAGGTATTCAAGAGGTGGTGCTTTCTTACGTTTAAATCTCCAAGCACTAAAAGCCGACCATTCTCCAACGTCACCTAAATCAACATAAGCATCAGGTTTGACTATCTCTATAGTCTTTTTTAATACGTTTATTGAAGGCTGGTCGTGTAAAGGAAAATGTTTGTCAGGCGTTACTATTACTCTCTTAACTACGCCTTTAGCCAATTACTTCATCTCGCTTTTAATCTTTTTAATTTGATATAAAAAGTAAGCAATAAGAACAATCATATAACCTAATTCAATTACTGGACTAAAAAAATCTATCCATTGTATTAAATAGCCACTTAACCCAAGTCCACCAACCTTTAAACTCTCAACGTCCAAACTCTACCTCTTTTACTCTATTACTTAATTCTTTTGCTCTATTAGGTGTTTGTTTTGCCCAAAGGCTATCAAGCATTTCTTGTGAAGCATCGTGAAACTGCTTGTTTTGTAAATAGGATATTGTTTTCTTAAACTTAGAAAACCCACCTACACCTAATTGATAACACATCTCCATAACAACATCTTGAATTTCAGGTGGCATATACTTATACCAACTAAACTTAATTTTAACCATATCGTTTAGTGCTTTAACCTTACGTTCAAGAATGATGTCACATACATCTGCGTCTAATTCTAAATCTTTGATGGCAAAGCCGTAGCCTATAGTATCAATCCCTAAAGAATCCTTATAGACTACGCCTACATAACCTTCGTGTTGCTTAATACTCTCTATTAAACTCATCTCTGTCTTTCTTGAAAATTTTGTCATAATTTTCTTTATACTTCTTATCAGTAATAGGAATCCTATATGAATCGCCTTTACCATTTTGAACTTCAGTCATTAATCGCTATCTAATACTACTAATGTAAATATCTTGCTTCCAAATTGTGTGCAAGTAACATTTAAATTTGTAGTGGCTACTAATTCAGCATCTTGTGAAGTAATCCAATCTTGTACATCTTCTGCTAAATTACCATCTGCGTCACCTGAAGTACCAACTATTTTGTCATCATTATGTAAAAAACTTTTAGCTACTATCGGCATTATTTACCTTCCTTTTTAGCTTTTTTAACTACTTTTTTAACTTCTTTTTTAATTTTTCCACCATTTTCATCACATTCTTCAAATCTATCTTCTAAAGACTTTATATCGTGATTATCGTTTGCTTCAATAATCATTCCACTTGCTTTTTTAAAAAATCTTTTCATATTATCTCCATATTAAAAGGGGGCAGTTACCCACCCCCTTATTTTTTTAGAACTATGAAACGTCAGATAAGATATAAACACCATAAGCGTCTTTTATCTCAACTTCACCCCAGAATCCTGTAGCTACATAGTTAGTTGCTCTTAGCATTTCATCTCTTTCTGCTGCGATTCTAAATAAGCCATCAGCACCAACACCAAGACCAAGACCACCTTTTGAGAAAGCAAAACCAGCAGCATCGCCACCAGAACTAACATCCTCATCTATTTGGTCAGACCAATAAACATTGAATCCTGCAATAGAACCAACATAACCTGTAGAAAATACTTCTTCACCTTTATTGCCCATCAAAGACATTGGTTTAGCATTTGAACCTGTTACAGCATCATCGTGTAATAAGCTAATCAAACCTTTAGCACCCCACACCTGTTTAGGTGAAAGAACTAAATTGTAAGGCATTGGAGCACCTGCTGATCTTAATTGTCTCATAGAACCAAATATATGAGATAAAGCAAGAGCAGTACCAGCACCACATTCTGTTTGAGAAAATGCTTTACCTAGTTCTACTAAGTCATCATCAAGTTTAGCAGCAACTGCGTTACCTAAAGCAGGACCTGCTTGACCTTCAACATCGTCGCCTGAACCCATAAGAACTAAGTCACTTACTGTAGAAGCAATAACGTGTTCTGATATAGTTGCAGTTCTAGCTGCTGTTGTAATAGCTACAGCTGTTGTAGTAGTAGCTTGTGTAGCAGCAGTTACATTACCTGATGTTAATTTTGTCCAATCTGAGAATTGAACGTGATTTGACCCTTGAGCTGCTTGTTGAACAGTTATAAGTGGGTACATTACATTTACGTGATTAAAAGCAATTACAGCGTCGCCTATCGTTCTTCCTAAGCCACCAGCTGCTGTGCTTGTATTAGTTAAAGCCATTTAAAGCTCCCTTCAATTGTTTTTCCTCTATCAACTGCTTTCGCCTTCAAGTAGGAATTAATGTTCGTATGCTTTTTTTAAAGTACCTTTACCAAAACCACCAAATAATCCCATTTGTGATTTTACAGCAGATTTACCCTCACCTTTACGAGTTGCTCTTTCTTCCATAATATCAATATAATCCATATACCTTATTTTTTCTCCTTTATGAGTAACTTTAACGTCACCATCAGGTTGAGGTGTATGAGTTAAATCATTATTAGGGTCTAAATCAACCCCAAAAGGTTTATGTGGGTCTTTATTCACCACCATAACCTATCTTAATACCTTTAGCACCACTACTAGTATTATTTGATGCATATCCAATAGGATCTTTCTCTGCCCATTCAGCAAAAGAAGTGTAACCACCAAATTCTGTGTTTTTAGTGCCTACAAGATTTCTTGCTGAAGGTTCTTGAGTTTTGGTTTTTAATTCAGATACCATAAATTCTAAAACATCTAAATCTTTGTTTTTAAAAGTTTCACGCTTATCTTCAGGAAGCCTTTCTAATAAAACATTACGTCTTTGTTCAACTAAACCTTCATATTTATCTTTATAAGGATTAAGGTCATTAACTTGAGCTTCATATTTTTCAGCTAAAGTTTTATATTCCTCTTTCTCTTTAAGTTTCTGATTTTGTTGAGTTTCCAACTGTTTTTCTAGATTAGCTAACCTAGTTTCAGCGTCTTGAGCTCTTTTTCTATACTTCTTGCTTTCTGCTATGTACTCATTTTGAGCTACTTCTTGAGTAACACTCTCTGCACCATTATCCACAACTGCTTCATTTGATACTTGATTTTCTTCGGACATACTGCCCTCCTATGTTGTATATTTGTTATAGCAAAATACTATATCTTGCTTTTTCCATACATTGTAAGTTAAATTAAAATGGTAGAAATATGCAACATTTAAATAATTATAAAAAGAAATGGTTTGATTATTTAGGTTACGAACCCCACGAAGGTCAAAGTAAATTGCATTTTCCTACCAAAGAATCTGCAAGGTTTTTTGTAATGATTTGTGGGAGGCGTTTTGGAAAGACTACGGCATCGGCAATGGAAGCGACATTCTACGCCTCCCAGCCGAACCAGCGTATTTGGTTAGTAGGTCTTTCGTATGATAAAGCTGACTTGATGTTCAGAGAAATCTGGGAAAAGATGGTCAAAGGACATCAAAATGATATTATCAAGGCTTCAGAGAAAGAAAGATATATCAAATTTAAATGGAATACAGTTGTAGAAGCTAAGTCGGCAGATAATCCTGATTCACTTGTTGGTGAAGGATTAGATTTACTGATAATAGATGAAGCAGCTAAAGTAAGACCTAGAATTTGGGATATGTATTTATCTCCCACTCTATCTGATAGAAAAGGTAAGGCGATTTTTATTTCAACGCCAGAAGGGTTTAATTGGTTATATGATTTATACCTACTTGGAAAAAGTGATGAACTTTGGGAATCACATCAAGCACCGTCTTGGGATAATAGCTTCGCTTTTCCTAAAGGCACAGATGATAAATTTCTCGTTGAGAGAAAACGTAATATGTCTAAAGAGCTTTTTGACCAAGAGTATGGAGCACAGTTTACATCGTTTGAAGGCAGGGTTTATCCTTTTGATAGAAATATTGATGTTGGTTATTATCCTTATAACCCCCATCTTCCTACTTTTTGCAGTATTGATTTTGGGTACAGGATGCCTTCTGTGGGATGGTATCAAACGCATAGGGTCAATGGAGAATGGCATATAAATATGATTGATGAAGTTATACATCAAACAAATATAAAAACAGATGAACTTGCAGATATGATTAAAGGTAAACCTTATCACGTAATGAGATACTATGGTGACCCAGCAGGATTACAAGCACAAGGACAATCAGGTGTAGGAGATATAGAGATTTTTAGAAAAAAAGGTATAGACGTTAGAACAATAACAGATAAAGCCTCAAGAAGTATATCGGCAGGTATCAACCACGTTAGAAGTTATATAGAGAACGCTAATGGAGAAAGATACCTTCATTTAAACAATAATTGTATAGGTATGGCAGAAGATTTAGAAAGTTACAGGTATCCTGAAGCTCAAGACAATAAACCATTAAAGCAAGAACCAGTAAAAGATGGTTACCACGACCACGGATGCGACCAATTAAGATATTTTTTTATTAACCATTTTCCAATTAAAAACAGAGAAATTAAAGTGAGGAACAGATGATATATAAATACGGAGAACAAGCTATTAAGGACAGCTTAAATGCATTAAAAATAGAAAACCATAGAAAACGAGAAAGCTATGTGCATAAGTTGTTAGATTATTACAATGGAAGTAATACTAACTATTATATAGAAAACAGATTTGATTTAGATGCTTTTAGAGAAGTTCCTCCCTATGAAGCAAACATAACTAAGAAATTTATAAATAAAATGTCTCGTATCTACACAGTAGGTGCTGATAGGAATGTAAGTAAAAAGTATGATAATCTCTCTGTATTAAAAGATGCTAAAATGAAGCATATTGAAAGAATGACAAGATTAGTTGGAAGTATAGCTGTAAGAGTAATGTATGTTGATGGTGAAATGCCTTACTTTGATTATCAACCTATTTATTACTTTCATCCTTTCTTTGGTTCTGATCCTTTTAAACCTGTAGCTATATCTTATCCTTTAATGCACTACACAGAAGATGCTTCTAACTCTGATTCTTGTCAATATATACATTGGAATGAAGAAGTATACATTATCTTTGATGAATCAGGCAAAGTATTAGAAGAAAAAGAACACGGATATGGTGCTTTACCTTTTGCTTTTACTCATAGAGAACATCAATCTGATGCTTTCTATGTTGAAGGTGCAAATGATATAATGAATGCTAATGAACATATTAATTTAACAATGACAGAGATGCAGCTTGGTTTAAGATTTCAAATGTTTGGACAACCAGTAGTATCAGGTGCAGATTTAGGGAATAATCAAAGATTTGGTTCAGATGTTATATTAGAATTACCATCAGATGCTAATTATGATATTAAATCTCCTGGTGGTGATATTGAGAAGGTTATTGAGAATGTTAAGTTTCAAATGGAGCTTGTAGCACAAAATAATCACTTATCTGTTCAATTTGCTCAAGATGGTGGTGAAACACCAAGTGGAATTGCATTAAAGATTAAAGATTTAGAAAGTTTTGAAGATTATCAGGATGATTTGGCTTTATGGACTCAATACGAGCATGAAATTTACCAAATTGAAAGAAATATTGCAAATACTTTTAATATAGGCTTACCACAAGGTTTAAAACTTGATTTTAACGAACCTGAATATCCGATGACAGTCCAGGATCAAATTCTTTTGGATAATCATAGACTTACATTAAATTTAGTATCAGAAGCAGAGCTTCTTACAGAATATAATAAAGATTTAACAATAGAGGAAGCTGAGAAGAAAATTGCCGAAAATAAACAAAAAAACAAAAAACAGTCAATCTTTAGTCAAGCTCGTCAGCAAGTTGAAACAACTCAAGGATTTCAAGCCGAACCTACCGAAGAGTAAAATTGAAGGCATTATAGACAATCCTGAACAATGGGCAGAAGAATATGCTCAATTTGTTCTAGAAACTGAAGGTTATAGAATACTACAAGCAAAACAATTTGGACAAGATTTTGCAGAATCATTATTGGAGGGTGAAGATGATAACGAATAATTCAGGAATAAAAAAAATACATATTGGTTTTGATTTAAAGCCACTTATAAGTGCATTAGAAAAAGCACCTGATGATTTTTTATTACAAAAAGATTTAGCTCCACATTTATATAGGTCAGTAGCAGTAGCTGCAAAGAAAAAGATTAAAGATGGAAAAGCAGGAAGAAAGTTAAAACCATCTACTGTGGAAGTCAGAAAAAAAAGAGGCTATCAATCAGGCCCACCACTTCTTGCATCAGGAGAATTACTTAAAAGTATCGTAGGTAAAAAAGATGGTCT
>Ga0080013_1004381_pt1 | contig 13971 bp, 16 predicted proteins | sample ETNvirenome_6_85_FD_69236 | JGI IMG/M metagenome (GOLD analysis project Ga0080013, IMG submission 69236) | Marine viral communities from the Pacific Ocean - ETNP_6_85 (SPADES assembly) (version 2) | ecosystem: Environmental > Aquatic > Marine > Oceanic | place: Pacific Ocean | collected 2013-06-19
AGGGACCTACACAGCTCAGGTGTCGACCATCACCGCCGAGGGTGGAGACATCACGCTCGCCACGGGTGACGTCCTGTATGCCACCGTCACGGGAGACCTCGACGGGACAGGAGTTAAGGACTACAGCGCTCAGACGGTCTATCGCACCAACGCAGCGACAACGCTGACCGCCTTCGTCGCTGCCCTCAATGGCGTCCTCCCAGCCAACAGCGTCCTCGCTGCGGTGTCGACCAACGACATCACGTTCACCGCTGAGATCGCTGGTCTGGGCTTCACAGTCGCCGCATCCTACGACGACGCAGGTGGGACTCCTGGGAGCTTCACAGTCGCAGCGACTACTCCGAGCGCCTGCCCCATCGGTGGAGGCGTTGCGCTCAAGGCCTTGTGTGTCGAGCAGACCGCTGCTGGCGTTGCTCAGTGGTCCATCGGCGACATCTTCTCAGGACTGACCGAAGGCAAAGTCTACGTCAGGCTCGACGACTCGCTGGCCGTAGCAGTCAACGATCCCGTCTTCGTCAGGGTTACAGCAGTCAGCCCCGAGATCGTCGGAGCATTCCGCAATGCTGCCGATGGCACCGACTGTCTCCCCCTGAGCGCCTACGGCTTCGAGGGTAAGTTTACAACTGCCAACTCCACTGACATGGATGGCAATACCGTTGCGGCGCTCTACTTGCGCCGCACTGTCTAGGAGGCTCAGCTCATGCTGAACAATCGACGATTCAGAAGGGGATCGGACATCAGCTCGCTAATCGCTGGTCTCCTCCCTCTCCCCGTCTGGCAACAGATGGACGCCCAAGTGAGAGGCGACGCTAACGGCAACACAGCAGCCGAGCAGCTCACCTACATCATCGAGAAGGTCTACGAGAGGGCGATGCCAAATCATCCTCTCTTGGACATGATCAACTTCGATACGAGTTTGCCTGAAGGTTCTATGGCAAGCCGGTATTATGAGGGGCAGGCTAGAGCTCGCTTCTCTCCGATGGGCGCTCAGGGTGACGACTTCAACACCGCCGATCTCAAAAAGAAAGCGGTCACCGTACCAGTCGAGTGGTACTTCTCAGGATACGAGCTGTGGCTTCGCGAAGCCGCTGCGCTCGCGATGAGCGACACCAACGCAGTCCCTCGCCTGGCTTATGCTGTGACGATGGCCTACCGCGATCTGCTCGTCCTTCACTGCCTGACCGGAGATCCTGACGCTGGTATCGATGGGTTCTTGACCACTGACAAGATCTCCAATACCCGCTACTACTCCGACACCAACAGGCTCGATGTCAACAGCACCGCTGCTACTCAGTATACGCTCCTCGTCGAGCTGTGTGATAGCATCGCGGACACATCTCAAGACATCTTCGGCGATGAGGGTGGATACCTGTGTTGTCTCCCGAGCAAGCTCGAAAGGCTCGCTCGTCGGACCTACTTCGCCAGCCTCAATATCTCGGTCGCTGACCGTGTCGAGCAGGCGACAGGTTTCCGGCTCATCGGTATCAATCGGCTCAACGCGATCTCAGGCGACCTCCTCCAGGACCCGACTGGAGATCGAGCGTGTGCTATCGTCGGTAAGTTCACTGCCGAGACCCACGCCAAGATGATGCCGAAGCCTCTCGAGCAGATGGCGCCACACATCGATCACGCTGGTCTCAGAAGTGTGGTTCCTTGCGTGACCGCCATCGGAGGCATACACATGTATGAGCCTCTCTCCTTCGCGACTGCTCGAAACATTTTCGATCCATCCTGATCGAGATGTTGTGTCTTGATACGGTGACTGGTCAGGCCTCTCGATGGACGATGGACGAAGCCTGGTCAGTCATCTCCTCCCTTCGATGGAGATGGTAGGCCATGGCGACGCTGACCTATGCCGACATGATAGCGGACTACCCTGAGCTGGCGACGACAGACGCCGACAGCCTGACCAGGATCGCCAACTTCCTCGACATCGCCGAGACCGTCGTCACCTCGGATGCTTTCGACACGACGGCGAAGAGAGACCGTTGCCAGCTCGCCATCGGCGCCCACCTCACAGCCCTCTCCAATTCCGACAACTGCGCCTCCTCCTCAGGAGCTCGATCAGGAGCAGTCACAGGCAGGACGAGAGGCAGTCGCTCAGTGTCCTACGCTGCCCCCGATCCATCCCACGCCCCTCGAGGCATGATGCTCGGCTCGACCCGCTATGGTCAGATCGCGCTCATGCTTCTCACAGGAGCACGTCACAGAAGGGGTGTCGTCTCATGAGCTTCTCGATGACACAGTCAGGCGTCAAGAGCATCATGCGCTCCCTCGCGCGCCTCAAGTCTGAGTCACCTCGACTCATCCGCCTGACCTCGAAGGAGGCCAACCGGCGACATGCGCTGACCTACCGAAGGCGCCGTATCCCTCGGCTGACTGGTCGCCTTCAGGACTCTCTCACCTTCGAGTCTCACCCAGATCGAGAGGTCAGGGTAACTCGTCGAGGCATCGTTATTGGTACGAACGTTCCCTATGCGAAGTACCAGCGCCATCGGATCAGACCGATGACCAGGGACGAGCTGATCCACATCTTCCTCGAGCCTATCCAAGAGTCCCTCCAGGAGCTCCTCGCAGGGAGGGGCTGACACGATGGCGCTCTACCCTCGGATCAGAACACGGGCTGTCACTCTCTTTTTGCGTGACATCCTCAGGACAGGCCTCAACGCTCAGATCACAGCAGCTATCGCCGAAGCGGGAGGAGTGGGCGAGCCAGCAGCCTCAGGCCTCGCAATCATCGCCGACACGACTGCTCAGATCGAGCTCGGCGACCATCCCGACTACGAGCCCATCGTCTATCCCTCGATCAGAATCAGCAATCCCATCATCCGCTACGTCCCATTTACCTCAGCCACAGTCACCGACGCCGAGATAACCTACCTCCTCGGAGTCTACGTCCAGGAGGCAGCATACTCGGGAGAGTGCTCAGGCGACGTCGTCAAGACTCTCTCAGAGACAGCGCTCGATCTCCTCGAGTCAATCAGGGCGTGCATCGAGGAGGACTATGCTGGGACGACCTACGGCGAACGAGTCCTCGTCGTAGGCTTCGAGCGTGTCGAGGCTCCACAGGACCCCGAGGCTCCTTGTTTGATGCGTCTCAAGTATGAGATGACCGTACAATCCATGACCCGCGTCAGGCAAAGCCGAGGCGCTACCACCTAGCAGGAGGCCATCCCATGGCATACGAGCTATTCCCCGAGGCCTCAGGCGCAATCCTTCGAGGCAAGCTAGAGACCACCTACAACAGCGTCCCATCGATAGCCGATGCCGACGTCTACCGATGTCCCCTCGACGCGACCTTCGACAGCTTCAAGCGCGCCTCTCTGCCGAGGACCTCCCAAGCTGCCTTCATTAGCGGAGTCAAAGCCTCTCCAGGTCAGGCAGCGGGAGAGTACAGCATCACCGCCATCCTCGACCATCACGCATTGACAGGCTCGACGGATCTGTCGACCTATGCAGACCTCCCACAGGCCGACATCTGGCTCAGGGCAGGAGGATGGCAGGGCTCCTATACAGCAGCAGGCGATTACACTGGGCTCATCAAACCAGACGCCATCGGCCTCGCTGGAGGCTCCAACGACAGGATCCTGACCTACACGTACAAGCCTCGCTCGACCTCCATCGGTAACACCTCGGCTCGCTGGCAGTACACGGAGATCGACGAGTCCAGTGAAGGGCTGCTCCATGACATCAAGGGAGCGCGCCACGGTTGGACTCTCGACATGCCAGGAGGCGACCACTGGACGCTCGCATGTGATGGCAAGGGCCTCCCCACCATACCGAGCCGAGTGGCATCCCCAACACTGACCAGCACCTTCGACGACAACGACGCCATCGTGGGCCTCGGAGGTAACTACGCAGTCACCAAGTTCCTCTCGACAGCGGCCACCTTCGGCAAGGCATCCGAGACCGCAGATGCCTCGACGATGACCGCCTTCGTCTACAACATGAGCCTCGCGAGCAACCTCGAGGTGACTGAGGTCGTCGCTCCAAACGGCGCCTATGGTGTCGCAGCGGTGCGCTATGCCTCAGGGATACCGCAGCTCAAGTGTACGATTGATCAGGTGATGTGGTCTGCTGACTGGGACCTTTACAGCTTCCTCAACTCATCCAACGGGATACGTGTCTCGACCACCTGCGCCCTGCCAGGCTCAACCACCTCCTTCGTCGTCTTCACATTCACAGGTCAGATCGTCGACATCGCACGAGGAGCTGATAACGGCTACCGCAATGTTGAACTGACGCTCGACTACATCTATCCCGAGAGCAGCGACGATGGAGGCCTGACCCCAGCGGCAGGCATCACGCTCAAGTATGTCACCATCGTCTGATCAACATCAGCCAGCCATCAAGGACACCTCGACGAAGGAGCCGACCATTGCCCCTAGCACCCTCAACAGCAGCCACGAGGCGCATCATCAGCGAGCCCTCGAGGAGAGGAGATCACATGTCACTGATACCTATTGACATCGGAGGCGGGAGGACCGCCCACATCAGACAAGAGACTACCATCGGCGAGCTCGAAGATGCTCAGTGGCTCGAGAAGGAATGGCTCGAAGACGCTCCTGATCACGCCAGGGACTCTCGGCGAGGCCTGTGTCTGCCTATGGTGTGTGTCAGGCAGTGGGAGGGCATGCCCTCGACCTTCAACTGGCCAGCGCTCCCCGAGCCTCTCATGACCTCTCACCCATCCATCGAGGCACGGTATCAGTCGATGAGGAGCCATCTCGGGATGAGGAGCGTCAAGACCATCATCGAGCGTCTCACGAAAGCGATGATGCCTGAGGATACGCTTGAGGGAAACTGAGGGCGTCGGTCCAATACAGGGACCGGCATAGAGCAAGCCCTGAGCATGTCAGATGGCTCAGTCTGTATCTGAGCAAACACCTCTCTCGAGGTCGTCTCCCGATGCTCAAGGCAAGCGCTCCTCCAGGAGCAGCAGCCATCAAGGTCGAGCGCTCCTGGTATCGCAATAAGCCCGAGGACGTGGAGGAGTGCTTATACTGGATGGGACGAGCCTCAGACCATGAAGCAGGATGCTGGTCGCAGGGAGGCAGGAGAGGACAGTCGAGCAAGGCGTCTCGATGCGCTGGCATCATCGCGCACGAGGTCAGTGTGCTGATGGCCAAGCAGCTCGCCGAGCAGGAGAAGAAGAGCCGTGGTACTTGAGCGCATAGATGTAGAAGTCGCCTTTAAGGATGAGATCTCATCGAGGCTCGACAACGTCCTGAGTACGATGGTCGAGTTTGGAGCGACTACCAGGCAGGTCGCCAAAGCTCAGGAGATGCTCTCCCAGGCAAACGAGCATGGAGCAAGGGGACTTGCTCAGATGACCAATGTCCTCAGGACCATGGTCGACGAGTCTGAGGACGCTGACAAGGCTATGCAGTCCGTCGCGCTTGCCTTCGACGTCGCAGCAGCAGCAGGCCTCAAGGCCGAGGACGCTGGTCGCGAACTCGGCAAGATGTTCAAGGGAGACACTGCGATCCTCAAGAAGTTCGACGCGACGGCCAAGCGAGCAGCCGAAGCCATCGACAAGATAAGAGACCCATCCAAGCGAGCCGAGCTGGGCATGAGAGCACTGCGACAGGCCACCGCTCGCCAAAACAGCACCCTCGGCAAGGCGAAGACCAGGATCACCGAGTTCAACGCGAAGCTCTCCATGATGGGGCTCGGCGCGAATCCTCTCGGCGCAGCAGTCAAAGGTGTCGCAGTTCTCGGCGCTGGGATGCTCGCGCTCGGCGCTGCTGTGTCTGGCGTTGTCATCGCGTCGATGGTGAAGTTTGCGCAGTCTCAGGAGGAGTCAGCCTTCGCCGTCGCCTCCCTCTCGACTCGGCTCGATGAACTCCAGATCGCATTCGGTAAGGCGATGCTTGGAGCCGACTCAGCGTCAAGCGCAGTCCAAAGGATCGAGCTCGTAGTCGCTGAGATGACGACGGAGGTCAATGACTCAGCGTCAGGCCTCAACATGATATTCAAGGCGACAGTCAGGGTCCTCGAGGCCTTGCTCCTCGCTGCCATCCAGGAGACGCATCAGCAGTTCAGGAACCTGACCGCTGCAATCGATGTCATCCAGATCACGCTATTCAGATTCACCCAGAATCTATCGCTAGCAGCATCAGCGCTCGATCAGGTCATCAGACGTATCAACGCAGTCGTCGACAGTAACGCCCTCGCGAGTTTCTCCGATGGAGTCAGGCGCATCTCGATGGAGCTCGAGAGTGATGCTCCCACGCTCTACACGATGCAGCTCGACCACGCAGCGAACTCAGTAACTCATTTCACGAGCCGAATGGCCGACGCTCTCGTCGGGACTCAGGCGCTCAACGATGAACTCTCCGCGATGAAGGCAGCACAGAAGGCCACGCGAGGAGTCATCAAGACGGCGAAGGATGTCAAGACGAGAGGTCGACGAGGAGGAGGAGGAGGCCGAAGGAAGGGGCCACAGGTCCCAGCCTGGATGCAGATCGAGATCGACAAGGCAGACCTCATGTATGAGACATGGAAGGAGGAGACCACCCAGGCCGAGAATCGTCCACTCGGAGCAATGGCCGACACGATGGGCAGCTCCCTCGGCGCAACCATGCCGATCATCACCGCTCAGGTCGCAGCGCTCAAAGCCGAGATCGACGCCCTCAACGCAGCAGCCGCAGCATCTAACAAGGTATGGACAGACCTCGCCAACGGTGGGATCTCCCTTGCTTTCGAGTCAATCTCAGGGATGACCCAGGCGCTCATCGAAGGAGGCGACGCCCTTCAAGCCTTCGGCGCTGGTCTGCTCGCATCTCTCGGCGACCTGCTCACTCAGGCAGGCATGGCCTTCGTGATGATGGGAACAGGCGTCGAGAACATCAAGCTCGGCATCACCGCTCCTGGAGCGCTCATAGCTATAGGTGTTGGGATGCTCGCGCTCGGTGGAGCCCTCAAGGGATTCGCCACTCGAGCCCAGCCAGGAGGAGGAGGAGGAGGCGACGGAGGCAAAACAGCGCAGGCTCTCCAGCGCTTCGGTCGCCAGCTCTTCGACCGTCAGATGGGTCAGGAGTCGAAGAACGTCATGATCAACATTGAAGGGAGGCAGATGCGCGGCTACGTCCTCGACGTCGCATCAGATGGCCTCAGGACAGGCTCAATCCCATTGACCCCAGTCAGGAGGCGATGACATGCCGACCATCCCAGCGCTCTCCCATCCCGTCACCATCACAGCGCCGGCGAGCGGGAACCACATCACGATCAGGTACGACGACGCATCGACTCAGGGAGTGGACATCGCATCAGGCACGTACTACGTCCAGGCAGACAACTCAGGGACCGATCTCTTCGAGGCTCTCGAGACTGCTCTCGAGACAGCGTCCAACATCACCTTAGCCTCGACCGTCTTCTCCTCCTCGCAGCTCGTCACGCTCAGGACGAGAGGAGCCAAGGATGTCGATCTGCTGACCTTCAACACCACCATCATCCTCCCCTATCACTTCGGCTTCGCGACGAGCACGGCGACAACCACCATCACCGTGACTCCAGGCACACCCGACTCGACAGCAGTGGCGCTCTACAGGCCTCCATCCTTCTGGTGTCCATCGACCGAGGACTTCGACGACCTCCAGACCAGGAAGGATGTCGCAGTGTCTCAGGGAGCCGATGACGGAGGAGGCGTCGACGACATCTACACAGGACATGTCACCTCAGCTCACTGGATACCTGAGGTCTTCGGCGTCCTCATCCGCAATACCCTCGCATCGGATGCCAACCATGTCGCGAACGTCTCAGGCCTGTCGAGCAACGACACCAACGCAGCGCTTGACTCGTGGCTCGTCTCGTATCATGCGCTGCTCGGAGGAGCTCGCCCAACATGCCGATGGACTCCAGACGTCGGCACGATGGCCACATACAGGAGTGTGAAGCTGGGAGGTGTCGAGATGCTCGGCAGCATCGAGGGATGGATCGAGGAGACTAACGACGCTCCTCTCTTTCATGACCTGCGCTTTACTCTAGCGGAGGCCTAGCAGATGGCGACGGATCTTGTGTTTGCGATTGAGTCCCTCGGAGTCACGGCATCCCGTCGGGTCTACTTCTTCGCCCGTGGCAAGGCTCCTTCATGGGACTCAGACAGCGCATGGGTCGAGAGCTGCTGGATGGGATGGCCTGGAGAGGTTGCATCGACGATCTCCTTCGGCGATGGCTCCTCCTCCATCGGTGGGATGACCCTCGATGTCAACGCCCAGGCGCTGACTCAGCAAGGCTCGACAGTCGCCTCGATGCTCTACAATCAGACCAGGGTCTCCGTCGCCTCCCTCGTCGCTCCTGCCATCAACACCACAGATCAGACCATCGTCCTCGACTCGACCTCCCTTGCTGGCTCCATGGTGGTCATCGGTCGAGAGTGCATCAAGATGGGGACCCACGCAGGAGGCGGGACCTACAACACGTGTCTTCGAGGGCAGCTCTCGACGATGGCTCAGACTCATGGAGTCGCCGAGACCGACTACAAAGCAGTGTTCGACGCCACCAAAGGACCGATCCTCAGATGGAGACGAGTCTACCTGTACAGGGTAGACCTCGACGCGGCTACCTCCTACTCAGACCTCGAGCTGCTATGGTCAGGCGTCATCTATGGCGTTACCGCTCCCGTCCCTAATCAGATCAGGATAGAAGCCGATGCGATGATATCGGTGATGGAGCGGATGTCGATCTGTAACAACCTGTGGAGAGGCAGGGTCAGGCAGTCCCAGTCAAGCGAGAACCAGCCATCGGAGTCGAGAGCATACCTCGCCCACGGTCCCATCACCGGCCTCGACGGGACGGCAGATGATGCGCTCTTCTCGGTCGATGGGGATATGGTCATCGACACAAACCCTGACGACTTCGGATCTCAGTACACCGTCAGGATAAAGGATCAGCACATCTACAGGGTCCTCGACAGCGGGGACGCAGTCCAGACCTTACCAGACTCACCCAAGGAGATCTGGCAGATGCACCACGCATCGGCCAACTCAGCAGCCTCGACCAGCTCCCTACCCTTCTCATCCAACCTCCTTACCTTGATGATACAGCTGCTCACGACGACGGCAGTGTCAGGAGACAACGGAGCGTACGATGTAGGAGTCGCCGATCTAGGCCTCGCCATCCCTCAGGGCTCCGTCGACATCGCTGGCATCACACGAGTCCGAGCCTCCTTCGGCGAACTGCTCGACCAGGAGCTGCTACTCCTCGGACTTGATGGAGACCCCGTCGACGTCCTCACCTATCTCCAGGCCAAGCTCCTCCCATACGGCATAGTGATCTGTGATCAGTCAGGGACCATTGGAGTCGCCGTACTCTCGGACAATGACCCTGGAGCTCCTACCCTGACCCAGGCAAGCGGCGACATCCTCGGCCCAGCCTCCACACCATCACGCTCGGCTCCTTCTCAGATCCGAAGGATGGACCTCTCGACCGATGCCTACTCAGCATCATTCAGGGCAGTCCCAGGAGTCGAGCCAGTCACCGACACCTTCACCGATACGACCAGGAGGCAGATCAACATCTACGGCGACAGGCAGGCTCCCGAGCTGGACATGCTCGGAGTAAAGGAGCGCTCTCTTGTCGCTCGAGTCGTCACTGGTCTGATACAGCGCCTACACGAAGACATCCCACAGATCTCGCTGACCGTCCTGCGCACGAGGACCGACATCACGCTCGGCTCGCTCGTCGCAGTCACCCACGACAAGATCTACAAGCCGACAGGAGGTACGAGGGGTGTCACCGATGAGCTGATGCTGTGTATCGAGAGGACCCTCCACCTCGACAGCAATACACTCGATCTGGTTCTCCTCGACGTGGGAGCGCTCTATACTCGCTCAGGCGTCATCGCTCCTTCGTGCGTGGTAGACTCCTGGTCAGATCCAACGCTGACGGTCGAGGCCGACTATGCGGCGGGAGGCTTCCAGTCCAACAGCCTCAACTCACTGACACCCAACGACACATCAGCCTTCCTCGCTGCTGACATCGTCCAGCACTGCGATCAGTATGGTGTAAAAATACAGCAGCTCACGATTGCGACCATCCCAACGTCGACCACGATGACGTTTACCTCGACACCCTCTCCCGCTCCAGCGGCAGGAGACATCCTCAGGATGGAGGCATACACATCATGTGTCGCGAGGCAGACCGCCAAGTTCGCGTTCCTCGCTGACTCCAGCGGTACGCTCGGGAGCGATGCTGGTAAGGAGTGGACCTTTCCATGACAACCTTCGCCCGTATTGACTCGACAGCCTACGCAGACGATGAGCCTCTCGACACCTTCCTCCTGAGGCGCAATCACGAGAACAGAAACGCAGTCAGGGAGCATCGAGGCAGGTCAGCGACCTGGGCTCCTGGGACGCTCAACACGTCGACGGGCGCAGTGGTCAAACCTCAGCTCTCAGGATTCAGGGAGCGTGCGCTGATGCCCTTCCTGTGGAACTTGAGCCCAGACACCGACGAGATCAAGGTAGCAGTGCGCCACCTCATAGCTACCTCGAGGGCAGCGTCAGGCGACGAGATAACGCTCTCGGCCTTCGCCTGCTCGCTGACTCAATTTCTGAGGACGATGGAGCTCCCAGCAGGGACAGCGACAGGACTGAGCGGCGGCGCTTCCTCCTCGTCGACAACTACGATCACGCTCGACACCTCAGGTCTGCCTGCTGGATGGATTGTGGTGTGTGTGGGAGTCATCTCAGGAGAGGCCAACGCAGTCGAGATCGTCGGCTCCTCCGCCACAGGCCCAACCGTCTATAATGGATTCTATCCAGGCTTTCACATCTGCGGCTCGCTCGCATCGCACACACTCGGCACGACAGCGACAGTGCTCCATCATTGGGGCCTGAGCGTCAGGGAGGCGACAGGAGGCAAGCTCAGCGAGGTCATCCCAGACCGGCGACTTCTCCTCCTGGAGTACGACACAGGAGTCGGCTCAGACTACCGATTCCGGCTCCATGTCTACCCTCCTCTATTCGCAGGAGGCGCTGGTCAGTCGGACGAAAACGCGACGATCTCCATCCCACTCCAGACCACAACTGAATCGCTGTGGTACATCGAGCTCGGCATCATTGATATTGACTCGGTGACGATCTACGAGTCGAGCGTCATCAATCCCGCAGTGGGAGGCAGGCTCGACGCCAACCGACCAGCGGGAGTCCATACGCTCGGCGATGAGGTCTCAGCATCACATCGCTTCTGGTTGACCACTGGTCGGATGCATCACACGGGAGGCTCCCAGAATCCCAGCGAGACAGACTTCACAGGCTTCGTGCCTGTCAATCGCATCAGCGGGAGCCGATACCTATCAGCGAGCTACCAGGAGATGTGTGCTTGTGTGGTTGGAGCCGATGACCTCTTCACGCAGCCAGGGACCAACTATCAGCGCACGCTGACCTCCATCAAGGCCATCGTCCTCCTCACACACCCAACCAACTCCCCAGATGTCGCCGAGGCCTTCTTCGTCGACTTCAGGCTCGAACTGACTGACCTCGATGGCTCGACGTCATCGGTGACTCAGACCATGCCAGGAGTGGCGATGGAGGCGCTGACCTGTCCGACCTGGCAGTATGCACCGACGACAGTCGCCTCAGATGGAGAGGGTAACCGGGCCGTGGGACTCTATACTCCGATGGGATACCTCTTCGGCTGGGGCACTCAGCGAACCTTCTCGAGCTTTAAAACCCATGCGCTTCGAGGCCTCCTCCCACAAGGAGAGTCCGGGAGGCGCTCACTGTTCGAGCTCGATCTCTCCATCAAGGACACATCAGCAGGCGCTCGAAGGCTCGCGCTCTCAGCCAAGGTCGAGCTGACTACGATAGCAGGCGGCTCATACGTAGCAACGGTATCAGGGCGAACGGTCACATACTATCCCAGGCTTCACGTCCTGAGTTGGGCAGTCGTCACAACGCCCTTCAATGATGAGCCACTCGCTACCACGATAGGTGTCTGATGGCCTCAGTCGTACCAGTTCGCTACCTCTACTCACCAGCGAGCGATGCAGCTCGGATTGCAGTCGCCGCCATCATCGACAAAGGAGACGAGGTCGGTGACGAGGTCGAGCGTGTCAACTTCCTCTACGCCACAGCAGGGCGAAGAGCGCTCCTCGGTCGAGTCTACATCCCATCGATCTACACAACCTCGGCCACAGCCATCGCTCTCCCCGACTACTACGCCAGGATGTCGACGACGAGAGATGAGGCGACCGTCATCACTCATGCCTCAGATGCTGTCATCACCGTTGGATTCTATACGACAGCGGGAGTCCTCATCGGCTCCATCGTCACGCTGACCCATGCAGCGGGAGCCTCGACAGACCAGACAGCTACCTACACAGGCATTACATCGACCGAGGTCCTGATCAGGGTGACCGTCAAGCGCATCGCCAGCTCGACATCCTTCGAGGCCATCAGGGTCCTCGAGGCTGCGCTCCTCGCTGCTGACCTGCCCTGAGTCACTGGTCATCCTCGCTCGATGTAGGATGACGCCTCAGGCCTCCCTCGGCAGCAGACCACAGCCACCATACAGCCTGATGCAAGCTCAGGAGCGATGGATGCTCCATGTTCAGGACGAGGAAGACTCCAGGAGCGGCGAGCCGTATGATTCCCATCGGCCGAGCTCGAGCGCCGATGACGTATGGCGGAGTGTATTCGACTGTCCAGTGTAGGACGCCCTTTCTTTTCCACTTCCATACCTCGCATCCGTCAGGGTAGCTCGGCGAATACCTCAGCCCCATCACTCGTCCTCCTCTCCAGTGACACGATCCAGTGCGACCCAGACATCACCACGACAGGGCAGGGATTCACTCCGGTCCTTGTCGGCATGGATGGCGATGCTCCCCACATGGGAGCCATGTCAGCAGCGGGAGCGCATCTGGACGTCGGTCAGTGTGTCAATACTCGAACTACGTCCCATCATCTCCCGCAATCGCTGAGGCTCCATCGAAGGAGCTCTCATCGAGGAGCCTGCCTGGAGGCTCCCTCAGCGCTTCTTCACAATACCTCGAAGCACGCCTCTCCCTTCGTCAGTGATACGAGCTTTGAGGTATGACCTGTAACCTTTGTGATACGTGGAGCTCATGTATTGCTTGTCGTCGATGGACTCAGCCCATCCTCGAGCAACGAGGATCTTGCCGGTCTGGTACTGATACAGCATCCCAGGACCGAAGCGCATAGCTCCCTTCGAGATCTCCTTTAATGCCCTGAGCTGCGCAGGGCTCGGCGTGATGTCGGTCATAAGTCTCCTCCTCTCTTCTCGCCATTGAGTCGCCAGCGGTCAGCGACTCCCGCTCCTGCTTTGGTCTCGTGCCAGTCATCCTCCTCGAGGACTGGAGGCCGATCCTCTCCATCAGCAGCCAGCAGCAAGGGACTCTCACCATCGAGGATCGCTTCGATGGTCTCGAGCGCTTCGAGGGCCTCGACATGAGCCCAGACCTTCTCGAGCTTCTCCTTCAATCTCCGATTCTCCTCGACCAGCTCCTTTACCCGCATCATGATCTCAACCGTATCCATCCTCTCCTCCTCCTGACTCGCTCGCCATCCCTGGCAATCCCTGACCTGCTCTCCAGACCTACGAGCCTCCACGCTCCACATACCTCTCGACGATGCCATCGAGCTCCTCGACATCAAGCGCAGCATCGAGGAGCTTCAAGGTGCGACTCAGACAATCGACGCCTCTACCTGAGCTGATGTGCACATCGATCCTCACCTTGCTCGCTCCCCAGATCTCCCAGCGGTCAGCACATCGCGCCTCCTGGAGGACCCACAGCCTCAGCCATACCTCTCGAGGCTTGACAGGGACCGGCCATCTCACAGGCCACAACTTCGGTCTACGTCTCGACATGCTCCCTCCTTCGTCGCTCATCATCCTTCCTCATCCATTGGTCAGCTCGTCTCCTCGTCCTGCGCTCCTTCCACACAGCAACCCCAACGACAGCCCCAACGACAGCGCCGAGGCATGTGTGTGTGATGATGGAGAGGG
>Ga0080013_1004382_pt1 | contig 13969 bp, 24 predicted proteins | sample ETNvirenome_6_85_FD_69236 | JGI IMG/M metagenome (GOLD analysis project Ga0080013, IMG submission 69236) | Marine viral communities from the Pacific Ocean - ETNP_6_85 (SPADES assembly) (version 2) | ecosystem: Environmental > Aquatic > Marine > Oceanic | place: Pacific Ocean | collected 2013-06-19
AGTCTTTCGGAACCTTTCGCAGCCAGAGTGATGCGGAAGAAAAGATAGAGGCACTTCGGAAGAAGGACAAACGCTTGAAATTGTTTATCAAGAGGCGTTCTTCTGGTAAGGACAGACCACGGTATTCTGTGGTAAAGGTATCACGCCCAGGACGCAAAAGACCATGAAGGACTACACACAGTGTTTGGACAATCCTTTTGGGTATATAAATACCACGACTAGCTGGAATAGGTATACGCCTTTTGAAATGCGTGTCTACCCACAGGGCAATCTCCATACCAGTCAAACCACCTGGGGCTGGATTCCCTATCATAAAAACTATTGTGCGTTGTGGGCAGCACAGAAATGGGGGACACATTACGCTTCTGATTATTACCACTACAACAATTTAACGATATACAGATTCATTTTGGACAACAAGACGGGAAAGATTGCGTGGAGGAATTACGATGAAAGAAGTGGTGAACTTCTACTTAGGGCTTAGAAATATGAATAAACAAGATTTAGAATTGGCGGAAGGGGAGGTAGTCATAGACATTAGTGGAAAACACTTGAAGGCTATCCATTACCTCATAGAATGTTCTGTAAGAGCGTTTAATGTAGAAAGGGATCAGCATGTCGAATATTTACAGATGGCAAGAGACGTTATCCTACGCGCTCTCAAGAAAGATCAACTAAACCGTCCCTTGGAAGGTCTTTCTTCCCAAAAATATTAAGATTATGGACTATAATAAAGCATGGCAAAAAAGACCTGTTATGCAGTCTTCATTGAGGACAAGCCTTACCTACTCTGGCAGCTAGAACTTTTCCTATACTCAATCACTAAACGCGCTCGGGTGAAATCCAAAGACATTATGGTTTTTTGGGCTTCACCCGATTTCTATATGTTAGAGAAGCCAGACTACGAACCACACCAACCGTCTGAATGGTTAGCAGGAATACTGGCAGAGTATAGTGATATGCCACATAGGTATTGCCAGAACTTCGGTAGGCAGAACAGAACTTTCCGTTTCTTTGGAGACGGTGGTTGGCATGGTAAACCCTACCCTGGTTTGAACAAATGGTCATCATGGATTGAATGGGCGAACGCAGGTTGTTTCGACGAGTGGGACGAGGTTATGATTTTGGAGCAAGACCTTTGGTTCTCCGGTAAGATACCTAAGTTCCCCGATGGTAACTGCGTAACTTATAATTGGATTCCAGACAAGAAGATAGCATTCAAAGGATCTCCCCCTCCTGACCATAAGCTAGACAAGTATGCAACTTGTAGAGGTTTCAAGAAAGCAACCTTCAAGGGACAAGACCTAGACCAAGTTATGAAGTTCTGTGGAGCTACCGCTGCTAAAAGAAAGAAGTGGAGGCAAGGCGCAGTATTATTTAAATTTCGCACTAAGGATCTGAAACCCAAGCTACTGAACGACATAATGAATTATAACTATCTGTTGATTCACCTTATGGAGATCAAACACCCAGAAGGAATGAGACATGAAACAGATATGATAGCTCCTGGTCTAGCACTAGCACATAACAACATAGAGATGAGTGTAATATCAGAACCATCAGTCCTAACAGATACATGGACTAAGGATGAAGAAATACCCAAGGATACTATTGTTCACTATGGATGGGATTTCACCAAGTATCCTCATCTCAATATCAAGTTCAGTAAGTTTAAATTTAATGAGTTAGCTCCCTGGCAATCAAGTAGAGGACTCCTAAGAGAGTGTATCAAGGAAGCGAAGTATGAGTGGTCTAAGAAGTTCTTTAAAGACATGCTAAACATACACATGGACTACCCGAATATACTTAGGAGATGTATAAAAGGGAATAGAGAGTTGAGAGTATAGGGGTAAAATAGGTGTAAGAAGGGGTAGGTTTTTCTAGCCTATCTGAATGAGTGGTGTTTAGGCATACTGATTCAGGTAGGTTTTTTCATATGTATTGGTAGAGAAAGTCAAACATTGCACGTTTCTGCTAGGTAGTTTTGTTTTTTTCTCTTACCCCGTATGGGGGGTCAATCCCCCCTATTAATACACAAAAAACAAAAAAAAGGCTGCTTTAATCCATTTGTGTAGGCAAGAACCTGTCATTGGCTCCGATATAATGACCAAACTCAAGATTCTGGGGCGATTTACTAGGGTTTTCGCGGTTCGACCCCTATTTAGAAAAAGTCAAACCTTACCTTTTTTCTAAATAGAGGGGCACAGCACCGAAATAGAAAAAGTCAAACCCTTAAAACATAAAAAGAGGACCACCCGGAGGTGATCCCCTATAGGAAAAGTCAAACCATACCATCAACAACACATAGGCGCGAGTATATCACATTACGTTTTTCCTGGGCACTCGAAAGTGCTTTCGTGGCACGCCCTTGTATAGCACGAGAGTTTTTTTTTGCGCCCAAAACATAATCATCAACATAAAAAAGTCAAACAGTGGTTCCCAGAGTAGGATTTGAACCTACGACCAGCTGATTAAAAGTCAGATGCTCTACCAACTGAGCTATCTGGGATCACATGGTAGGATGGGGTAGACTTGAACTACCGACCTAACGCGTATAAGACGTTTGCTCTAACCAACTGAGCTACCATCCCTCTATATGAGAGTCAAAAGCGATTTGTTTATTCAAATTTTATAGAACAGATGAGTTTTTGGTCAGGCTAGCATCTATCTCGCCTCTTGAGTGTAACATTATAACCGATGGGGGTTTAGGCACCTAATTTGATGCCCTTTTTTTTATTTTTTTGTTGATAACGCGCATGCGATCAAAAGCGATGGTCTGGTTTTTGTTTTCTAAGTCGTTGTATGGTATAGAGTTAGGTTGCGCCGGGGCCCCCGTCAAGCCTTAAATAAAAAAAACCCCCAAGATGCCTTGAGGGTTCCGGCGATCCAACGTGATCGTTATGCCTCCAACTGAATCTCCTTTGCGAGAGTCTCAGCCAGAGCCTTGCGCTTCTTGCGGAGCGCGGTCAGTTCCTTCTTCGCCCCAGCAACCTTATCGGTCGCCAGAACCAGACGGTCCTCCCACTGAATGACGCGAGCCTTGAAGTTGGCGATTTTGTCCTCGCCCTCCGCAGCCCAGCGGTTGAACTTGAGCATCGACGTATTGATCGCTTTGATCGCTTGGTCGATGTCTTGAATCTCAGGCGAAGCGTTCACCTGATCCTTTGCAGCCTTCGCCAGTAGTGCGTTTAGTTGCGACTGGGTTTCAAGAATGCGGTCGTTGACGGGGCGATGTTTGCCCATGATAGTTCTCCTTGTGGTTGTTGAAGCGTATATGATACACTAGTTGGTAGGAAAAGTCAAGTCCCCGGAAGGGATACTTCCCAAATATTCTTGCACTCTCTCGTGGAGCGTCTCCCAGGCTTCGTCCCAGCTATCCTCGTCGTCCAAGAGTTTTAGTTGATCGGGGGTGAGTAGTGCCTCAGGGTAGTTACTCAGGTGGTTGTCGTTATACTCACCCCTATGAGCTACGAGCCATCCACAGAATGCCATCCCAGGTTCTTCATACCTGAGAGTAAAAGTCAAATCGGGGTATTTGGTGGAGGCGTGGACGAGCCACTCCGAGGGAGGGGACCATGCGGTAGTGAAAGAAAAAGTCAAACCTTCTGTATCCTCCACCTCTTTCAGCACCTTGGGGAAGGTATCGGGGATGATGTCGTAGGCATTCCACTTCGTCCCCCAGTTGGCACATTGCCAATCATAACCCGCATGGTGGAATGTGGTTTGGTTCTTGTCCGCAGGGAGGGGGACGCTAGCAGAAAAGTCAAGTGTGCTTTTCAAGTCATCCGTGCCGGGTGAGTCGTCGCCCCAGTTATCTGGCTTGCGGTAATGGTCTCGGGCGAAGTTCCTTATATGGTAAGGAGTGCCCTGGATTTGTAGTGAGTTCATACAATGGTTTGGCATACTGTATATTATACCACAAGAAGCCGGTGAAAGTCAAACGAAATGGTGGAGGCGGGGGGAATCGAACCCCCGTCCAGGTTAGCTCCCATGGTGCGGGCTTTCTAACCTGTCTATACCTTTCGCCCCCTCACCAACCGTCGCCCTGATCCTCATCGGAGTAGCCAGCAGCGTCCTCGGCATCGGGGTAATCGGTATCGTATTTAGCCCTCTGGGTGCCGTCCATGAAGAACACGAAGTCTTCCGCGTCTGGATCCCACTCCATGGAGATCAATCCCTTGCCGAGTAATTCGCGCAGCGCGTCATTCAATTCTGTGTATTCGTCTGGATTTTCCATGATGTAATATTACGGGGTCTCGGGCGAATTTTCAACATAAATCCAAAAGAGATTTGAGCGCCTAAGTTGTTGTGTATCATAGAGTTAGGTTGCGGGGCGGGCCCCCCCAATCATTAGATTAGAGGCCGAATTCATTACGCAAACTGCTGTTCTTTCACTGGTTTCCCATGTAAGGGATATATCGTCGTATGAATTTTAGAGGACCAACAAGCGCGGCACGGTCCACACTTCCCCTTGCGCCTATATGCTGTGCATAGCACCGCGCCTTTCTCCGGCGTGTAATGGGTTGGGTCCGGTATAATGGTGGACGTATGATTGCCTTCTATACGCTCGCCTGTGATACTATCACTTGAAAGCCTTACAATCACGTTGGGCAACATTTCTATTGCGCCTAATACGAAATTGATATCCGGATCTTTATAGGCGCGAGTCGGTAACCAGTGCCGACAGTTAGGCGTTCCGCCTATAACCGCACCAATAAGGGCGGCGAGTTTCGGGCTATAAACATCCCCTGAATCGAACCAACGGAAATATTGTGATTTCCCTATATGAGATATCATAGCATCGATCCAACCGGGTTTCTCCCAGTCTTGCAGGTTATGTTCGCGCACGGCTTTCACTACACCGAACGTATAACGCCCTTGTAAGGCATAACACATAGAGCAGGCATCGACGGGAGTGCCGTCATCCTTACGCGCACCGGGGCACGTATCCCACGCGGGGAGTGACCACGACTTGCAAGGCATTTTGCTGGCTTGCGACAGCTTGGGGATTGAGTTTTCCATACTACCAATATACCGCTTGGCAAACTATTTTCCAGTGAAATATAAAAAAGATTTGAGTTCTAAGTTATTGCTCATCATAGAGTTAGGTTTGGCGTGGGCCCCCGTCAAGCGAAAAATGAGAAAAAGAGGAGTGTGCCGTGCCACACACCAAGCCGTGCATGATCTTACACATGATTTCCCGCTTTCACACATTAGCGTGTCCAAGGGCAACGAAGGCACGATATAACTCGGACTCCTCAGAATAAAAAAGGGAGAGAGAGATAGGGGCGGGATTTAACTATTACCCGCACAGCCCGCTGCACCGCAGTTCTTAAGCTGGCACCACACACAACCTCAAGCACTTGCCCGTTGGTCTTGTATGCAGCCACACTACACACGGATACCGTGTTATTATGTGACCCGTTCCCATGTGCCCACAGGAACCTCTCTCTCCCAGAAAATCAAAGAACAAAAATGGTGACGATAGGGGGGACTCGAACCCCCGACTGTGCCTGCCCTCTCCTCTCCGCTACGAAACGGTTAGAGACGACTGTCGTAATGCACAGCCAAACCAATATCTACGCCATACCTTGAGTGGCTTTCCAGGGACGCATACGCGACCCTCGCGGGAACCTGTGCCCGAAACGATTTTCATCCGCCATTACCGGGAGCTTCCGGCGAAGGGCGATATACGTGTCCAAAACGCGAAGAGTGTAATTGGTGGAAACCCAGTTCCTGCGGTAGCACTTTGCGAAGTGCTTGCCAACGAGACGGGAGAGAGCGTTTATTGCTTGATTTTTCATATGTGTATTCTAGTTGAAGCGAGCGGCTGCGTCAATAACTTTCTGGGTTTTTTCGAGAGATTTATCGAAAGTCCGCACGGCGTTTGCCATATCTTCGTGATTGGCGCTACCCAACCACCCGATGAGAAAATGAATAAACATCGGATCGGCTTCGATAGCAGTCTTTACCAGTTCGAGGTTTTGTTCTTTGGTGTTTTTCATGCGTGTATTATAGCGGAGGGCAAGAGGCGTGTCAAGCCTAGTCTTCGATTTTTTGCCACCCGCTGTCGATTTTCCAGCTTTGGAGAGGGTAAGCACCCTCACGGATGTTGGTGATAACGTTATCACCATGCTCTTGAGCATGGCGCAGTTTCCGCATTGCTTCGCGGTGGGTTTGCCTGACCCAGGTGGTCATACGCTTAGGTTCGCCCTCGCGGGTGTAGTCGAGAGTGAGAGTGTAAAGGTCGTTCTTCATTTGTATATTAGACACTATGGGGGTCTCGGTGTCTACACCTTTCTCGGTTTTTTCAAAAGTTTTTTCGCGCCCTAAGTTGTTGTATAGTATAGAGTTAAGTTCGCGGGGGGGCCCGCCAAAGGCGGGGAAAACAACCCTTTTTTCTAATTATTGCAGCTACCGTCGTGGTTGAATGCGTCGTCCTTCTTGGGTTCTGGAAACAGCTCCACCCACATTTTGCGCAGGTTCCTAAAAAACGAAAGCTGTCGCGGCTCTTGCCAATCGTAGCAGTTGAACATGCCCTCCCACGGGGGATTCTCGCCTTGCATTTGCATGTGCAGCAACTTGTGAACGATAGCATTGCCCACCAGCAGATCGAGCTTTTGTTGTTCGCACAAATCCTCTTGGGCAACGTCAGGGTAGAAAGCCTTTTCGAGGGTCTGCTTGACCCACAGCGGAGTTTCCTTGCAGGCTTCTGCGATGTCCTGGTCCGAGATCCGTGCATCCGGGACAACGGCTTGAATGCTGGAATATTCGTGCATTACGTATGTGAATTGTGTCACGACGGGTATCCTGCCTTTCCTTTGCGGTTGTGGATTTCATCGTCATCGTCCTGCCCAAACTCGTTATACCACTCTTCAGCGGTAACGCCCGTCATGACGAACTCACGCTCGTCAGCGGAGAGTTGAGGCATAGCCTCTTGAATGAGAGTCCCAGCAGCCCAAGCGTCGAGCTGCTCTTGAGTGACGGGGAGATCCAGCGTCCGTTCGATGCCAGAGAACATTGATGTCCGAGTGATTTTCATAGTTACTAGTATAGCGGGGTTGTGGTCTTTTGCAAGACCTTTTTGAGTTTTTCAGGACCAGCAGCCCATCGCGATCATGGTGTCCGCGACGATTTTGGACGCTTCCCTGGTGGATACGTCAAGCTCGCTCACCACTTGCTGGATCATCCAGTCCCAGACGTTAGAAATGCAGATGCCCTTCTCTTCGCATTCTTCTGCGCCGAGGTAGAAGGTGTCTGCGAGATGGGGGAGGATTGTTTTCTCTATGATCTTCATGCTGTATATTAGACACCACGGAACGGCTTTTGTCCATCACAAAACCCCTTTATTTGAAATCTTTTTTCAGCGCGCAAGTTGTTGTATAGCATAGAGTTAGGTTGCGCCGGGGCCGCCGCCAAGGCGGCTATTGCAACACCTTTCTCAGGTTTATGCGAGAGACGCCAACACTAACAAGGTGAAGCATATTGCCCCCGCTATGACTAGAAATAGAGCCATGTCGTGGGTAATGTCTGTGAGATATTCTATTGCGCGTCTCATAATATGTAAGCGGGGCGGTTTGCAGTCCCGCCCCTATGAAAAACATCCTACTGCTTTTCGCAGTCGAACCTACCCCGAATCTCCGTATTGTGGAACGATCCCTGGCTGTCCGCAGCCTCGAAATCCTGAGCGGTGTCCGTGCTTACATCAAGATAGTTGTAAGTCTCGCCGCCTTTGGTGGTGATGCTGAGCGTCTGCTCTGCGCTATCGTAATCGCTTGAAGCGATCCATGAACTGTCCATACTGTTTTGTCTCCTAGACGTAGGTGCCCTGTTGGGCAAAGTTACGACGCGCAAAGGACCGCGCCGCGTTTTTCGTGAGAAGGGAAAAGGTGTGAGTCTTGCGACCCTGCTTGACCGTGACGATGTAGCTGCTGCCATTCTTGCGGATTGAGACCGCGTTTGCTTGCTGTTTCATATGCTATATTTTAGCATACCCCGCAGCTAATTGCAAGCCCCTTCCTTGGGGAATAGCGAAGAATCTGCTTCCACGCCGAGGATGTGGCAAACTGTCTCCCAGTAAGAGCTTGCGACCGCTTCCATAAGGGCGGGGAGCTTGCTCACAGGAACCCAGCCCATAACCTCTCCAGGAATCACCACGAACTGGCAACCGTCCCACTCTCCAGATCCTCGGTATGACCCTTGCGCGTCAAACCCTCGAACGTCCATGATCGCAACTTCAACCTCGGTCACGTCTCCAAGCTCCTCGTGCTTGAACTCCCAAGGGCGCTTGGTCGAGCCTTCCGGCTTGGTATTGTTGCTGTAGCTGTCGAAACCGTATTGGACGGACAGCGCGAACCCATTGGCGAACTCCATATGGAAACCGCGAACTCCGGGGACTAGCTTTGTGCTGGTGTTCTTCATGCTATAAATATACAGGGTCTCAATGTTTTTTCAAGCATAAAACAAAAAAGATTTGCGTGTGTAAGCGATTGCGTGGCATAGAGTTAGGCTGCGCGGGGGCCGCCGCCGAGGCGGCTAATACAACACCTTTCTCAGGTTTTTGGGTATGGGTCGTGCCCATGATTCACACACCACGCCAGATAGTCCGGACACACGTCCTTCGCGTCCAGCCAGTATGTGGTGTTTTGTGTGACGACCTCATGCCCACGCCGCTCCAGTATGGTTGAGGTTGTGACGCATTCGCCGTCATCGAAACGCTCATGCCCGAACACCTCGCCGCGCAACTGTTTGGTTTGCATCTCTGGCGCTTGGTATGGGGTGAGTTGAGCGCCCACAATAGACCAGTTTTTCATTTTGGCGTATAACATTACCATTCCTCCATGAGATCGGAGTCGCCCCCGATCATGCCATAGTCCTCATCTGTTCCGTATCCAGCAGAGGCGAGAGTGTCCGCGTCGGCTTCCACATCGTCCCACTGGTAGCCCTCTTCGTAATCGTGGTCGCGGCTGTCGTAATCGTCGATACGCCCCTCAGCATCCTCAAGATCCGCGCCAGCCACACACGCGCAGTATTCGCGTATACTGCCCTCGTAATAGAATCCCGTGTCGCAACAGCAGATGCAGGATAGGTCGGGAGCGAAGATGTCCGTATCAATGTGATTTTCCATTTGTGTATTCTATACCTTTTATCTACGCCATGCAAACCTTTTCCGAAGATTTTTCACATTCTTTATCCAGTGCTGGTTCAATCCATCGGGATCGTTCGGTGCGCCGACAGGGCAATACCGCTTGCCGAGCGAGGTTATGAACCCGTCGATATCGTCGTGTGGTGAGCCACCCGCCTTGGCGACACGATCCCAATGCTTTTGGACAGTCGCCGCACACCAGCCCGCTTGAGAGCGATACGTAGGCTTGACGTTGGGATGTAGAATCCCATACTCGCGCCCTTTGCCACCGTTCTCCGCGTAGCGGATGGCAGCAACGATAGGCGCTAGGGAAGCGCGGTTCTCTTTGCGGATGTTCGCGGTCACGGCTGAGGCGAACTGCATAGCGTGTGCGCTTCCGTCTTTGATGAGGATAGCGTCATAGGCTACGGTGTAGCCCTGAGCAACCAGAGAGCATGAGAGAGTGAGCAGTAGTGCGAGTGTTTTCATACTAGTATTATCGGCATATTCGCGCTCAAAATCAAGTGATAAACATAAAAACTTTGCGTGTGTAAACTGTTGTGCCATATGGAGTTAGGCTGCGCGGGGGCCGCCCATTGCAAGCCTTTTCTGGATTTTTCTCAGACCGCTTGAGGATCGACCGACTCGACTGGCACGTCCTCGAAATATAGGTCGCGCTCTATCCCGATGCCCAAAGGACCACGCACACTCTCAAGCTCCGAGAGCATGAAATAGCCCCATTCCGACTCAAAGCCGGTGACGAGTCCATAGAAGCGCCAGTCGCCGTTCTCCACTTCCTGACCCTCAAGCACATACCATGTCCACGATCCGCACGGATCGAAGAACTTGCACACGAACTCGGTGTTGGGCGTGTTCACGCCAGAATCGAAGTTGGGGAGCTTCGCCTTGATCGCTTCGGTTAGGAGTTGCATTGCAGATCCTCCACGCTGAGGTCCTGATACTGGCAGTAGCTCTCCGCAGCCCGTTCTAGCTCGACTGCTGGCGTGTGCTGAATGCACCTGCGCTCGTCGCACTTCTGAAGCCACCCGATGAGGAACGCCAGGAAGCGAGGATCTTGGATGAGTGAGTCCGATAGTTTGCTGTTCTTCATGTTGTATATTAGAGCGCATCCGCGCCTTTTTGTCCAGCCTTTTCCCGGTTTTCATGTCCCATTGATGTATCACGCTTGTACCAGGCTTGTACCAGGCTTGTATCACGCTTGTACCAGGCTTGTATCACGCTTGTACCAGGCTTGTACCAGGCTTGTATCACGCTTGTACCAGGCTTGTACCAGGCTTGTACCAGGCTTGTATCACGCTTGTACCAGGCTTGTACCAACTATGTAACACGCTTGTCCCAACCAGCTATGTCCCATCTATGTCTCATGTGTGTATCACAGATGTAACATTTGTGTCACCGGAAAAGTTTACGTTTGAGTAGGGAATCTTTCCCGAGTCATGGCGCAACGCATCCGAAGGACCCGTCTCTCCTTTAAGGGACTCCTAGTTGATTTTAAAAAAAATTCTAAAAAAAGTATGACAGTCAGAGACGTATATAAAGATAAGATGGATCAAGACATTTATAACAGAATCGGCAAGCTAGAAGACGGCATTACAGATGTGAAAGTTGAACTAGCTCAAACTTACAAGGATTTGATTAACCACCATAAGATGGATGAGATCAATTCTAAACTCTATAAAGAAGAGTTGGCAACCATTCGAGACGCAACTAAGGATAAGTATGCCGGTAAGAGTAGATTCGATAGATGGCTGGGGGAAGTCTTAACTCCTCAAACAATCGCTATCGTGCTGGCTATCGTTGCTGCTATAGTTGGAGCCAAACTTTAGGGATACTAACCGCCAAAAATACTTTTAAATCACTATTATGGTATGATGGTGCAAACAACTGTAATCTGCTCCTTGTACATATACACAGGTGATGAAGCTAGAAAAAAAATTACCCAAGATTGGTACGAAGGGATAACAAAGACAGCAGGAGAGGACTTCAAGCTTTTAATGATTGATGATAGCTCAGATGAAGATATATCAGAAATTATTAAATTCATCCAACCTCGCGGTTACTGTAAAGAAGTAACGTTTTTAAAATCTAATAAACGCGAAGGGAAGGCAATCAAACTCAATCAGCTTATACAAAGGGTTGATACAAGATTTGTAGCTGTTGTTGATAACGATATTAGTTTACCCGATACGTGGTTAACAAGATGTGTCCACCTAGCTAGTTTTGATAAAATTGCTGTGTGTGGCGTGCTGGTGCAGGATAAGTTAAAAGGTGGAGATACTTATACTATACTTGATGACCCTGAGCATGAAGGTGCGGTATTTCATTTGCCTATGTATTTGGGCGGTGCATGTCTCGTGTGGGAGAAGAAGAAGTTAAACGACCATGGCTACTTTGAAGAGAGTTTCGGGTTATACGGCCATGAAGATAATGAATTTTTGATTCGAGTGAATGCTGTTATAGGGTGTATCGCAGCTCTCACGATTCGCGGGAGCCACATAGAAAGTCCTGATGATAGTCCCAAGTATAAGCTGTGGAAGAAACTACAGCACGACAAGGGCTCGCTCCAAGCTTTAAAAGTTATAGACGGCCACAGAAAAACTATTACCGACGAAGGGCAAGAAGGTTCAGACCGGTGGTTGCAGACCTAGTACATAAATTTAATTTTTAAAGCGTTGGTTCCCCGAAGTCGGTCGCACAGGGTACCGGATCCAGGCGTAACTGATCTGAATACTTGAAGTCTTATGGCTTCTCCCACGAGACTAGGGTTAATAGGGATATAAAAACTAAAAGGTGGTCCCTTGTGTTGGGTTCTAAAGGCTGGCAGGATCACGATTGGGGGGACTAGTAACCATCTATCTAGAAGGTGTGCGGCGTGATGTGAATACCAACAAATATTCGCACGCACTACTACATCCGGTCCGAAAACTACGATCTCTTCCCCCCTCTCACCTAAATCCCAATACCACATTACAGTGATTTGAGTTCCTAACTTGGGAGGAGGTTGTTCGGGAACAGTATAAAGCTGCCCGCCAGGGTTCTTATCAACCCCGTAGGAGGATATTTGAGGGCGTGGGGCAAACGCTAGGATGGAAGTTGCAAGGACAAAAAGAAGTTTTTTAAAACACCTTCTCACATAAGTATGTAGATAAGGCCTGCTAACGCAAGTGCTGCTAACCCCCACAGCACACGTCTGATTTCCTTGTCCATGGCGTTTACGAGGGATTCTCCTAGAAAAGAAAAATCTTTTTCTTTCTGTTTTTCTATAGAATCGGGTGCAAGCTCGTTAAGCGCAGCCCACACCCGTTGGCTCTCATCAGGGTCCTTCCATTGCTGGCGGAACCCTTCGTTGGAAGGGTTAAACTCCCTGCCCGGCACTGGAAGCCTTTTTCTTCATGCCTTCAAGAAACTTCTTGATTCTAGCTGATCTTTCTGAATCCTGACCGCCGCGTAGACTCTGCCACCGTTCCGGCGAGAAGCGTCTAGTTTCCTTTTTAGCGGCTTCCTTCTTATCATGGGCCATACGACCTTTTCTCTGGCAGGTGCTCTTAGAACGGCTTGTACGCTTCTTAGCGTCACCCCAGCTACTACCACTGCGACCACTGCGACCACTACGGCTGCTGCGACTGTCCTTGTGAGCATCCTTCTTAGTGTCTTTCTTGTGACATACGCACTTGCAGTCCTTGGCCTTGCAAGACTCGTCTTTCTTGACGTGTGTGGCTGTTTTATGCGCGTGCCCATGACCGCGTACCTGTGCCGAAATCGGCGTTGAAATAGCGCAAAGCGCTGCGAATACTAGGGCTACGCCCCAAACTTTAAATTTAAACATAATATTATCTCCGAATTATCTAGAGGCTGAGAGGTTTATAGCTACTAAATACTTTACTATGAAAAACCTCGTCATTGGCCTGTATACTACTGTAGTTGGAAAAGTAACTCATTACGCAGGGCTCTTAGCCGGTAGCGTAGATCGTATTATAGACGGAACGCTCCGTGGGCTGAACAAAATTATTGAGGATGCCGTCAATTTAGGAGAAAAAGTTGTGTCTCTAGGTCTCAGGGTTGCGCTCTGTCTTTTAGTTTGGCAATTATTCACTAGTAACTCAATCGTTGAATTCTTAAAATCTTTCACTTCCTAAGTCTTAGGGGCTAATGTATACGTATTATATCGAGGTGGTCAGGGTCCTGGATGGCGACACGATAGACGCCATGATAGACTTGGGATTTAATGTCTGGGTAAAGAGGCGTATTCGTTTAATGGGCATAGATGCTCCTGAGGTGCGAACTAGGGACGACGAGGAAAAGGCTCGCGGTTTTATTTGTAAAGAACGCGTGGAAGAATTATTAAGAGCTTATGACAATAAAGCAGAATTGATTTCCCACGGTGTTGGAAAGTATGGACGCGTGCTGGGTCTTGTAAAGACCAAGGGGAGTGCCTCCTACATCAATGATATTCTAGTTTCTGAAGGCCTAGCTAAGGCCTACGAATATTAATATGTAACTAGAGACGGGTCAAAGGTGGGACACTGTTTAGCTGCTTCTTGTAATATTTGTCCCATATCGTTTGGTCGTGTTTTGAAAGTATCATACCCACTATCACAAGAGTGGGCGTCTGGCGCGTGAGCTATATCAACATTAAACCATTCTGTACAAGTCCCGCTTGGATCTAGTAGGGCACCAGCTGCGTTTTTACGCGCCGGTCTTGTTATCGTACCCATACGGGTTGTAAAGAACCTACCTTTTGTTTGGAAGCCTCCGGATAGAGTGGTAGACCCGGTAACGGATGAACAGCCGCTGCCTAAAATTTCCATCACCTGAGCCTCTTGT
>Ga0080013_1004383_pt1 | contig 13966 bp, 26 predicted proteins | sample ETNvirenome_6_85_FD_69236 | JGI IMG/M metagenome (GOLD analysis project Ga0080013, IMG submission 69236) | Marine viral communities from the Pacific Ocean - ETNP_6_85 (SPADES assembly) (version 2) | ecosystem: Environmental > Aquatic > Marine > Oceanic | place: Pacific Ocean | collected 2013-06-19
ACCTGCAACCGATCTACTTTTGTTTGAAGGTTGGGACCGCTCCCACCGCAACTTCAAACACCGTTGTGATGCTGGGGTTGACCACAAACCTTGCAGCACACCCCGCGCATAATTCGTCGCATATCGGATTGCACTATGACGCGTCCGGTGGGCCGGATGTCCGAGCGGGGTGCGTGTATAATTCCGGCGGCACCGATTCTGGGGCGCGCCCTGGAGTGTCGAGGGTTTGGGGAATTCAAACAGTGGGGCCAAACAATAACATTCTTGCGGTCGAGGCCACCGGTTGCGACAATTCAAACGACTACGATATCATGAAGCGACAAACCCGCTCGGGGTTTCAGCCTGCATCGGACGCCGATTGGCATTTCTTTGTTCATGTGGGCCGCTCGAACACTGCGGCGGGTGATCAGACTATCAAATTTAAGGCATTTGTGGCGCTTGGCAGTCGCTCGAAAGTCTGGTTTCCATAGGTGGTGAGATGACAAAAGAAGAGGCACAGGCGTTTTTGACTCGTGAGATTGTGGTTTATGATTCGTATGGCGAGACGGTTTCGGCGTTCCGTGAAGAGGACGACCCCGAGAATTACGTTGTTTATGCCCCCGACAAAAATACAGGCTCGCACGTACTTGATCCGAATGACGTGGCCGAAACACTGACCATCCAAGCCATTGTGGATCTGGCGAACTCGTGAGAACCGTATCGTCGATCATTGTCCATCACACCGCAACCCCGCAGACATGGACGCTCGAAAAGATACGAGCCTTCCATAAAACCAAGTGGTCAGAGATCGGCTATCACTATGTCATAGAGCGCGATCCGCTTTTGCTACGTGTCGGAAGGCGCAGCGACCGCGCAGGGGCACACTGCAAGGGAGCCAATAGAAACAGTCTTGGAATCGTGATCGTGGGTAATTTTGAGGAAGAGACACTGGATCGTCAAACGCTGTGCTTTGCAGCTCAAGCGGTCGCCGATCTGTGCGTGAGTTACGGGCTTACCTCTTCGGATGTGTACGGACACAACCACGCGCCAGGGGGGACAACCGCCACGGTATGCCCCGGCTTTTCAATGGACGATCTGCGGGCGCGTGTCTCGGAAATATTAAGCAAAGGGGGTGCCTCGTGAATCTCGTTGGCAAAGGTGTTGAATTACTTTTCGGATCTCAATCTCGCCTATCATACCGAAGGCTTACGGTGTGGACCGTGGCAACAATCGCCATGCTTGCCGATCTCGGCTTGACGGCTGACGGCTGGGTGACAATCTCGCTTTGTTACATCGGCGGGGACGTGTTGACCAGTGCCGTGGGCAAATGGCGCGCGGGTTCCGGTGCCTGATCTGCAAGTGCTCGACGGGGCGATCCTTCTGATCGCCGCTTTGCTTGTGGCGTGCATGGCAGCGATCCGCGCATTGTCCAAGCCCAAGGCAACCAAGCCCAAGCCCAAGCCGGAACCCCCGCGTTCAAAGTCTGCCGAGGTCGCCGTTAAGATCATCACAGACCAAGCCAAAAAGGACCAAGGCAAGATCAACGAGGCGCGGGGAGATGGTGATAAGCTTGCCGATCTGTTGAACGACCGAAGGCGCAAGCGGTGATCGTTCTGTTGCTTGGTGTGGCGTTGGCTTTGGAACCACCGGCGCGGCCTCTACCTGCTCCCGTGGTCGAGGGTGAGTGCTCGCGTGCGTATTCTATCGGTCCCGGCGATGCCCTGGCGTGTGACGCGGTCTGTATGCCCTTGTCGGATAGCGCGGATCTCTTGGCAACCGAGGTATGGGCGCAACAGGTCGCAGACCTTTACAGAATCACCACCACCGAACAACAGCACGAAGTGGACCTGTGCGCTTGGCAGGTTGAGCACCTTTCGGCGGAGTTGGTTGCGGCCTCCGCCCCGGTGCCATTTTTGGAACGTCCGTCCACCGTGTTAGGGGTTGGCGTGATTGGTGGTATGATCGTGATGATCAGTGCATCCTGGGTGCTTCAGGCGATCAACGAATAAGGGGGGGGAAATGTCTACATTGAATAGGTCAGTTGAGAAGGTGGTTTTGGCTTGCCTCACGGCTGCGGTTTTGGCGTCAGCCGGTTTGGTGATCGACGTTAAAAGCCGGTTGGCTGTCATCGAAACCCAAGTCTCAACGATGCAAACCACGACGGACGCAATCTTTACGGAGATCCAGCGCATCCACCCACGGCAATGAGGCCCACATGTTTGTGCTTTTCCTTTCGCTTTGCTTGGCCGATGAGCCAACCACGACAGCGCCCGCCAAAGAGGAACCCGCCAAAGAGGAACCCGCCAAAGAGGAACCCGCGCAAGCGTTGACGGGTGTGGAGCAAGTCGCGGCGTCCATGTCGGAGATCTTGAAGATGTTGCAAGCAGTACCGACACCGACACCGGATCCCGTTGTTGCGGACGCTCCAACCGTGGCCAAAACGGAGACGGCCCAAGACACAAAATAGGGACACGCGCGCGCCCGATCAAGGGTGCCGCCCGTTTCCGTGTGTAAATAAAACCCGCGCCCGTTGTGGTGTTGGGGCGCTTTTTGCTTTTTGTTTGCGTTGGGGCCTTGCTATATGTCCACCGGTGGGTATTAATGGGGTTGAGAAAGGACCAACCAGCCAACCACCGGAGAACAGCATGACCACGCAACGAACCAAGATCGACAAAGTAAACGTAATGGCAGGCGAAATTGTGAGGGTGCAAGTCTGCCCTGATGACGATCCGGGCCACTTCGCCTATCTACCTTGGCTCTTTATCCAATGCACAATCAACGAGGTTGTGTATGTATTGGCCCGGTTTGCTACAACAGATGCAGACAAAGCGGACAGGCTGTATCAGCGAATTTATTCGGCGGGTTCCGTGAACCTTGATCTTTGGGAAAAAGACGAATTGGCAGCAATGACCGCAGAAGAACGCGCCGACGACACCGCAGCCTGGGAACACAAACGCAATCAGATGGAATATGGCAGCAATTACCAAGGCTATGGACCCATTTGTCAATAACCACCACCGGGGCCGAAAGGCCCCACAACCAACCAACCAACCAACGGACAACGACATGAAACGCATTGTAATCAGACGAAACGCAAATCAAATCATCCTGAAACGCGGACAATTGCGCGTATCATTCCCGACCGTCGAGATGGCCAAAGAGGCGCTGCGGCTGTATCGCTGGGGCAATCCCAACAACCACACGGCAGAACAGGCAGCGGGCGACTTCCGGGCCATCCGGGCCGATCTGGTGTCGGCATGACTCCACGCGAACAGCTCAACGACGCTTCCCGCTTCTTTCTCTTTGTCGCCGTGCTTCTTGGCGGGGCTATTCCTTACACACTTTTTCTGCACCAGTGGGTGACACAATGAAAGTCAGAACACCAGCAACACGCGCACCCCAAACCGGGGGCAAATCAGACGCCATACTCACCGGCAAGAAGTACAACGGCACATCTTACACGGTGCTTGTGACGTGCTCACGGTGCCGACACGCTTCCCGCGTTGGCTTTGCGGGTTGGGCCGCGATTGCTTGCGGTGGATGTGGCGCAGAGATGAACCGAACCAAATACCGACCAACCACAAGGGGATGACATGACCGAAACCAATCAATTCGCAGGCGCACAAACAGAACAAATCAAAACGGGTGGAGATGTTGCCGCGCTCTTTGCAGCCGTGGCCAAGGCACAAGGGGAGATGGGAGTAGCCGTCAAGGGTTCCGTGAACCCTCATTGGGGGAAAACATACGCCTCCATCACATCATTGTTGCAAGCCACGTTACCCGCATACAACGCAAACGGTCTTGGGATTATGCAATTCCCCGGTGAGATCAGCGAAAACCAAGTCAAGTTATCAACAATGATAATCCACGCAAAGGGTGGGTTCATCCTGACCGTGGCCAGTATGCCGATCCCCAAGATGGACCCGCAAGGATTGGGCAAGGCGATTACCTACATTCGGCGCTATGCGCTTGCGGCTGCGGTCTCCGCGCAACAAGAGGACGACGACGGGCAAGGGGCCACCAACCTATCAGACAAGCAAGCGGGCGGGGGCAAGTCCAATGCACCGGCAAGATGTCCGAAGTGTAACGGGGGGATGTGGGACAACAGAATCAACAAGATGTTTCCAACCTCTCCAGATTGGAAGTGTCGGGACAAGTCGTGCCTTGGCAAATACCAAGAGGACTCGGAGCGGTTCCGAAAGAACGACGCACAGAAGGCAACCAAGCCCAAGGCAAGGCCCAAGGCAAAGCCCGCGCAGCGCAAGGCCCCAACGATGGACGACGGCCAAGCCCGGTTCGCGGAGATGTCGGATCGAAGGGGGGAAGATGAACCGAGATTCTAAAGGGGCGCCGACGATCCAGCTCAAGCCCAATTCAAAGGCTTTGATAATCCACGGTGGCGCGTGGGTTGAGGTTGTCGAATCGGAAGGGAAATTGGTGGTGTTGGCTCATTCGGAGACGGCACCACATGACGGCTTGATACTTGGAACAATCAGCGCGGACGGACAGATCCGCAGATGGAGCAACGATGCCAGCGACATATGAAATTATCATTCACATGCAAGACATACTCGCAGACTTGGAGGCCAGCGGGGGCGAAGTTACCCCGGAGATTGAAGCGGCGACAGCGGAGAACAAGCGGCTAATCAAAGCCAAGACGCGGGGGATTTGGCGACGTGTCGAGATGTTGAAGGCTGAGATCGGGATTCAAAAGGACATCATTGCGCAGCACAAAGCCGAGATCGAGAGGTTGGGAGGGGAGATCGATGACATGCACAGCAAGCAAATGCAGCTCTGCGAAGGCCATAACGAGCTGCACGGGGGAACCAAGATCAAAACGGAGGGGCTAACCGTGTCCGTTGCCCACCGATCCAAACTGGTAATCGAGGACGGCGCCCCCATTCCGGATCGGTTCTATTTCGAGGAGACAAAAAGCAAACTGGATCGGGCGCTGTTGACGAAGGAAGTCAAGGCAGGCGTTGAGGTTGAGGGCTGCACGATGCAAGCAACCAAGGCGATAACGACCCGCGCCAAGCGAGCAAAAGGGGGTGAGGAATGAGCAACGTACCAGACGACTGGGGGAACTATTACACAACCTGCGCAGAGGGCCATCGGTTCCACGCCTCCGAGGGTGATTGCGGGGTGTGTGTCACTTGCTCCGACTGCGACGACAAGACAGCGACGGACACCGACGATCTCTGTGATGATTGCAGAGAGGCGCGGGAAGAGGCGAAGTGTGTAGATTGCGACGACACCGAAGACACCGACAAAGTGACAGACACCGAGGGCCAATCTTTGTGCCGGTCGTGTGTTGCGCTTGCGTGGATTGAGGACAACCCGCATGAGGCAATCAAGGCGACCCTACCCACAGACCCGCCGTATGGTGGATATGTGCGCGAGGTGTTCAAGAAATGGCAAGAAGAGCAACGAAAGAACGAGGCGCAGACATGAACCTTAATCAATGGTTGAAAGCCAACCGACATACAACCACCGGAATTGCAAAGGTTTGGGGGGTGCCCCGGCAAACCGTCAAGAGTTGGCGCAACGGGACCACGCCACGGCCAGCAATGCAAAAGCAGATCGAGACGTGGACGGGCGGTTGTGTCACGGCCCAAGCGTGGGGGAAGTGATGGGGCAGCTAACGATCCCGTGGGGGGCCAAAGACTTGGGATCTCTGCGCAAGATCAACAAGGAACAAAGGCAGGCGATCAAAGAGGCAAGGGCGCACGTTTACCGGCAACAGCACCACGGCAAGCATGATCAAGACCGAGCGGACGCCGTGGAGTGGTTGAAAAAATGGGGCAAGTAACGATCCGCTTTGTTGTATGGGAATATGAGGGGTGCCCCTGCCCGGCGCCGGGGTGTTCTGAAACGGTCAAATCAGTCATGTTATTGAAGCGACTTGTTTCCAAGGACCAAGGCCCCCAAGGGGGTTGGCAGTGTGGCGCGGGCCACGGCGGGTATATCTGGCCAGCGGAGTGCAACCAATGAGAATCGTTATACCAGGCCAACCCATTCCCAAGGGGCGCCCCCGTGTCTTCCGTAACGGACGAACGATAACGCCCAAGAGAACCGCAGAGTTCGAGGCGCGTGCAGCGTCCATCATTCGAGCGAGTGGGGACGGCCCGCCCATTCCCAAGGGGCAACCGGTGGCGCTGTTCCTGCGGTTCTATTTCAGGCGCCCGAAGAGGCTCCAAACGAAGGCCACGCCCGATCATGCGTTGCCTATGCCGTGTCGTCCCGACCTGGACAATTTGATAAAATCAACCATGGACGCGCTCGAACGGGGCGCGGTGTTGTCGGACGACGGGCAAGTGATGAACATCCACGCCGAAAAGTGGTATTGCTCGAAGGGCCAACCCGAACCCCGGATCGTTATTCAAATCGAGGTTCAGCCATGAGGGATAGACTTGAAGCGGTCCGACAGCGGATCAAGCAGGGACAAGACACGCCGCCGATCTTGGCTGATTGGTTGATCGGAATGGTGGACAAGCAGGCCGAATACATTCGGAGCCTTGAAACCGAACGCGCACAATTAAAGGTCCGATACAATGGGCTAAGGCGCCGAATCCAGAAGATGAACCACGCACGCGCTCCGTTGATGAAGCCATGACCATTCACATAGCAGCGGTATCGGGTGGCAAAGATTCAACCGCAATGTGCCTCCATTTAAAAGAGTTGGGGATTGATTACACACCGGTGTATCTGGACACGGGGTGGGAAAACGCCGCGACGTATGAATACCTGCGGGAATATCTGCCAAGCGTGATCGGTGAGATTACGTGGTTGGAGTATTCCGTTGATGTTCCCGAAGCGGTCGCGGGGTTTGTGGATGAAATTGAAGGGATGTTGGGCCACCGGTCCGCGTTCGTTCGTTTAATACTTAAAAAAGGTATGTTTTCATCTCGTCAACGCCGATATTGCACGCAATACCTTAAGCAATTCCCAATGGTGGAATACCTGCAAGCAATCGACGGGGAACCGGTGAACGTCGTTGGCATCCGACGCGCTGAATCCAAAGCACGATCACAAATGGCTGAACGCGAATGGTCAGATAGTTATGATTGTGATGTGTGGCGCCCGTTGGTTGATTGGAGCGTGCAAGATGTGATCGATATTCACACGCGCCACGGCGTAATTCCAAACGCCAATTATCTAAATGGGGCGCGGCGTGTCGGTTGTTGGCCGTGCATATTCGCTTCCAAAAAAGAGATCCGGCACATTGCCGATTCAGACCCAGATCGGATCGCTGTTCTCCGCCGGTTGGAGGAAATAATGGGTGATCTCTTGGAGGAAAGGGTTGCGAAATTGAACACGACCCTTGAAGCGAAAGGGTGGGTCAGGTCTGCGTGGTTCATAAACCCGCAACCCAAACGCGATCCGATCACCGGGAAACGTAATGGTAGCCCGTGGCCGATTGACAGGGTGATCAGGTGGGCAAAAACCAAACACGGCGGACGGCAATATGAATTGTTTGCGCCTCCATCTCGCGAATTTGGGTGCATGGCCTGGGGGCTTTGTGACATGGGAGATGACAAATGAGCGCACGCCAAGACCTGACCCACGCAGACCGTACGGAGATAATCGATCTCTTGATCCAGATGAGCCACCTCACGACACATATCAGCGACACAAAAACAATGATCGCTCTGTGTGATTGGACCACAAGCACCGCGCCGGAAAGGGGCGGCATGTTAATTGCCTTCGCAAGAGACACCGACCCCGGATGGTTCCGGCGCACCCTGATCGACGTGTTGAAACACAGACACCAGAGGGCGCCAAGACCGGGGATCCGGATCCTGAAATGACCAACACAAAACCAATGCCGGAATACCTACCCGTCCAAATGACGTTCAAGCTGTGGACCGGGGAAGTTATCGAGATTCAAAACCGCCCGCCCTTTGATCCGCGTTTCTTTTGGGAGCGGATAACGGATCGAATGTGCGATCTTTTATTGGAGACGCAATGCGGCCCAGTCCGAGCGCACATGACGGGTTTATACGAGTTCGCGCCCACGCCGAAGTATCGATCCGGTCTCTTTGGGCTTTTGATCTTTTCGGACCATTTGAAACGGATCGGCGTTCCCGATACCGAGATCGAACGCTTCCGGCTTGGTAATTTGCTTGCATTGCTTTTGGGTATTGAGGCAACGGCGACATATAGCCACGGTGCCCCGTTGCGGGGGCGCCTAATTAGCGGGGCCGATACCCTGCTTTTTGCCCAAGGCGATCAGCGTGCGGAACGGGAGCCAGCGGGTTGCGGTTTTCACTTGTTCAGCCCCGTCTGCCCCGGTGAGGATTGACAATTTGAGTTAGACCACAACCAACCAACCAACCAACCAACCCCAAAACCCCCTGCGAGAACATGCCCCGCATACTTCCACAAACGATCTGTGTGTCGTTTTTCGAGACGCTGCACGCCCGCCTCCCCATTCAACGCACGTTGACCATTGACAATCTTGCGGACAACCTTGGAGTTTTCCGTAGGCGCACATCCAAAAAGTCCGTACCGTGTTGGTCACCCACCGAATACAAAACCGGCGACGGTATCACGCGGGGTCAGGACAACGTTGCAACCGTCACAGCTCTATGCCTGGACTTCGACGATGGGCGGGTGACAATCGACGAAGCGCGGGAAGCGTGGCGCCAATGGTTCCACATTATCCACACGACATGGAGCCACAACGACGAGGCCCCCCGGTTTCGTGTGGTGCTTCCGTTGCTCGAGCCAATCCCCGCACCGCTATGGCCCCTTGTGTGGCTCGCCGGTTTGCGCCTATGGGAAGAGATGGCCCCCGGTGCTGCGGGCGGTCCTGATCGTTCATGCAAGGACGCGGGGCGGATCTACTATCTTCCGGCGTGGCGGGAGGACCAACCCCGGTATCATTCGGTGGGACCGTTCCGGCGGGCGTTGGACTTGACGCCGCGAGACGACGAGCAATGGTGGGACGACAGGCGCCTTGAGCTGAACCCGCCAAAGCCCGCGCCACCACCGATCCCCGCGTGGGTCTCATACGACCGGGCAACGGCTGAATTTCGGAACCAGTTGAAAACTAATTGTCATTTGCGAGCGCGCCACGGTGAGGATCTTGGGGGGGTGATCTCGTCCAAGGGGATATGCCGTGGCCTCGTTTGCCCCAAGTGTCAGCGGAAAGATGTGTGGTTTTGTGTGGATGGTTCGCGGAAGAGCTGGGCCAAATGTAACCACACAGAGTCATGTGCGTGGGAGGGTCCGCTTTGGGATCTTGGAGCCACGTCAACCCGTTAAGATAGAACGCGCCCTTGCTGACCGGTAGAGTTCAACAAGGGCGCGCTAACCGTTCCAACCAACCAAAGGTACAGAACATGCGAGACGATCATAGCACGCCGAAAGGACAGCGCCCACCGAACCCACAAGCACGGGCGATCCGCCTATTGAAAGAGACAGGGACACAGATCGACCCAGAGACGGTGCCAGATCCGGAGGTGCTCCAAAGGTGCCGGTGCAAGACGCGAAAGGACGGCACACAGGCGCCAATCAAGACGGCCCGTAATTTGGCGTTGATATTGGCCCACGATCACCGGTGGAAGGGGCGGGTAAAGTACAACAAATTCACAGCGACGACGACGATCAACGGGGAGCCTGTCACCGATTTGTCGGACTTGAAGGCGCAAAACTGGATCGAAAAGGTGTACGGGATCTGTCCATCCACCCAAGCCGTAAGCGCAGCCCTTCAATTGGTTGGTTCGCGCTCGCCTTATCACCCCGTCGCGGATTGGCTCGACTCGCTGTCATGGGATGGAACCGAGCGGATATCCCAATTGCTCCCGGCATATTATGGGAGCGAACGCACCGATCTTAACCGGACCTTTTCGCGCAAATTCATGATCTCCATAGTCGCCCGCGTCCGCGATCAAGGGTGCAAGCTGGACCAAGTGCTATGTCTGTCCGGACGCCAAGGACTGGGCAAGAGTACGGGGTTGCGTGCGTTGGTCGGGGATCAATACTTCGCTGATACCATGCTGGACTTCCGCAATACCAAAGACGTGTACCAAATGATCGGTGGTGGCTGTCTATTGTACGAGATCAGTGAATTGCACTCATTCCGGAGTGGGGATCTACAACAGATAAAAGCGTTCATCACATCCACCCACGACAGATACCGACCAAGCTACGGCAGATATATACAGAGTTACCCCCGTGGGCTTGTCTTCACAGCCACAACGAATTCAGAACAGTGGCTCCAGGATCCCACAGGCAACCGTCGATTCTGGTGCGTTCGCCTGGTTCAAGACCACGTTGATGTGAAGGGGATCGAGCGCGACCGGGCGCAGCTCTTCGCGGAAGCGGATCAGGCGTACAAAGCCGGGGAGTCTTGGTGGCTGGACCAACGCGCAGACATAGAGGCCCATTCCCAAGCGAACGAGGCACACATGAGATCGGAGCCTTGGGAGGGTGTGTGCGAAGAGTGGTTAAGCCGGAAGGCCCCGAACGCCTTGGTGCGGATCGATGAGATGTTGAAAGAGGCCCTGTTGATTGACCCCGGTAAACAGACACGACAGAACGCAGACCGAGCGCGGGCGGTTCTCGAGGCGTTGGGGTGGACGCGCAGCCGCAAGCGGATCAAGGGGCGGAACGTCCGGGTGTTCAAGCGTCCGACCGAGTGAACGTTAACACGACATGTACACGACATGTACAAGGCTGCGTGTTCACGATACGGCAGGTTTGCCGCCCGGTATGGCTGTATTCGGGGTAAAGTGTACACGACGTGTACCAGACGCATGTTCAACGATACGGCAGGTTTGCCCTGTACTATCCCGATTTGTACACGTGAACACGACTTTTCCAACAAGACCGTTTGTTGTTTGTGTACCTTAATGTTCTACCTCACTGTATATATTATGGTTGAGACTATATATAGGATGTTCATGTACATAATGGATATGTGTAAGGTAGAACCTGGGTTATCGATGAACCAGACGGATGTTCACCCAGATGTTCACGTGTACATACCCCCCCGGACGGGTGTGTTATGGTGGGTTTGTGAAAGGGGTGAACATGCCAGGAAGACCGAGAAGACTAACGCCAACGGTAAAAAAGCGGCTGATCGAGGGGATTGGCTTGGGGATGACCAACAAGCTCGCAACGCAGTATGCGGGGATTAGCGAGGCGTGCTTCTATAGGTGGCGAGATCGGGCCAATGACGGGGACAAAGAGTTGATAGAGTTGTTCAAGTCGTTAAAAAGAGCGGAGGCCAAACACGCGGCTCACGCGCTCGCCATCATAAAAAAGGCAGCGGACGAGGGTACATGGTCTGCGGCCGCTTGGTTGCTCGAACGGCGCCACGCCTTCCGACGAGACGCGCCACCGGTCCAACAGGCCGCGACGATGGAAGTCAAGGAAACGGAGACGATAGACCCAACCACCAAAGAGGGCCGCGAGGCGATTGTGTCCACCATCTCCGAGCTACCCGAAGAGATGATTCTTGCCGCGCTCAATCGTAGATCGTCCACGGCGCTCGCCAAGTGATCGATCTCGCCGCGCTCAAACGGGTGACCAGCGCGTTCACGTCTCACCCTCTTGCACGGTATGAGATGTTGCAGCCGGGACAAGGGGGCATGAGTCCACCCCAACGACGCTTCCACAAGTCCACATCCCGCAAACGTGCGCTCATTGCAGCTAACAAGATCGGGAAGTCATACGCCGGTGGCGCGGAGGCTTGGTATCATTTGCTTGGCAGGCACCCACACCGAGAGGTGCCCGAACCGGGATCGGAAGGTTGGTTGTTATCTCCCGACCTAATCACGGGTTGGCGCACCATCTCAAAAGCAATGCGCGAGTTGGAACCTCCGGGTGTGCTCGATCCGTCGTGCAAATATGTAGACGGCGTGGGCTACCTATACCGGGGGATGAAAATAATCCGCGTTAGCCAAGCCTATGGGGGCGGCATTATGGTGGGCAAGGGCTGTGAGCAATCCTTGTTAGCCTTGGAGGGTGCGCGTATTCAATGGGCTTGGGTGGATGAGCCACCAAAGTATGCACACTTCCAAGGCCTCCGCGCTCGCCTTGCTATGGACCTTGCGCCCCTATGGATAACTGCCACGCCCATAGGACGACCGGTTGGGTGGTTCCGGAATCTGATCGAGGGCAACAGCGAAGAGAACGTGGATCCCGAAGAGGGGTGGGACACGTGGCATGTTGAGCTAACGCACGCCAACGCGCCACACAGAACGGTTGAGGACATCGAAGCGCAGCGGAACGAGTGCTCTCCTTGGGAGTTTAATCAGCGGATATTGTCCCAATGGGATGGCCTCACCGAAGACCGTTGGGTGTCTGGATTCACAGAGGGCAATCTCTTCGACGACGACGAGGCCCCCGAAACATGCGAGGGGATTGGCATTGGTTGGGACCACGGCGAACGCCCCGGAAAATCGATCTGCTATCTCGTTGCTTGGGATGGGGATTCTGTTTGGGTCTTGGACGAGTACAGCAACACCGACAGATCAACCCCGCTTGAAGAGGCGCGTGCGGTTTTGGATATGCTCACAGCTTGGGGCTTGGAGCCTCACGAGGTGACCGAGGCGCGGGGAGACTCGAACAGCGCGGGCCGAATGGGGATGGGCTTTTCAATGAATGAGATATACATGCGAGCCTTCGCACAGCTCACGGACAGCGCCCGCCCGCCGTTCCGGATCGCCGTTCCGTACAAGCGAAGGGGATCCGTGAACGCCCGTGTGCGTCTCATCTCGAACGCTTGCGTTGATGGTAGGTTGCGCGTCCACCGCAATTGTTCACGCTTGATACACACCTTGAGACATTGGCGCGGAGGCAACGACGATCTAAAAGACCCGTTCGATGCTATGGGTTACATCACTGAGGTTTTCCTATCCCCCGCGCTTTCGACGGGTGCGTCTGGTAGGATGATAATCAGTTAGGGGATACACATGTTAACGATACCCGCACACGTTCGCCCAAAAGACAACGACGAGAAAGCCCGGTGGGACGCACAGGCCTTGCGCCTTCGATTGTTAGAAGGGGCGCACGCCGATGATGTGCGGGATGATATCCGATCCATGTTCGCCAGCGAGATCGCGTCCGACTTGGAGATATCCCCGGACCTTTCACGAAACACGTTCCTCTTGGTCTACAACCAGCTAAACACCGCATACTCACAATCTCCCGACGTGAGGATATCCGACGATCCAGATGTGGATTTGTCCCCCGTCATTACTCCCCGGCTTTGGCCACAACAAACCACGGTAGGGCTACACGTCCACGCGGTTAACGAGGCTTTGGTTAGAGTGGATTGGGCATACTGGAACGGAGCAACCGAGGCCACATATCGAATCGTGACAGCGGATACGGTTGTGCTCACGCCCGATCCGAATCACCCCGATCAACCCTCACGGGTCGAAGAGGTCCGCGCCCGCGCAACGGCAAGCGGCGAGACGGCTTGGACGTGGGAGATCTGGAACGTGACCGATCCGGACGCGCCGATCTATCGAATCGAAGAGGTCACCGATCAAGGGGACAGGATCGACGTTACAGCCAAGTATGCCCCGGAGTTTGTGAACGCCTACCCGTACATGTCGGAAGGCAAGCCCGTGTTGCCGTATGTGCTTTATCACAAGGGCATAGGCTCCCGGCTTTGGAATTACCAACGCGGGATCGAGTTGGTCCGTGGCTCCCTTCGCCTTTGCTCTTTGTGGACGCATTGGAACGACGGATTCACCAACGCGGCATACCCACAACGGTACAGCCTGGACGTGACAAGCCAAGCGGGAGTCACCAGGAACATAGGTGGCGTCTCGGTTAATGTAGTTCCAACGGATCGCAAGTCGATCCTATGTTTCACCAGCGATGGCCCGACCGGGGGCACCCTCTCGCAGTTCTCCCCGGCAATGGAACCACGCAGCGCGGCCGAATCGCTGCGAACCTACGAACAAGGGCTTGCCGTTTATGCGGGTTTGAATCCGTCCGATCTCCAAGTCACCGGGGCACAGTCTGG
>Ga0080013_1004384_pt1 | contig 13966 bp, 14 predicted proteins | sample ETNvirenome_6_85_FD_69236 | JGI IMG/M metagenome (GOLD analysis project Ga0080013, IMG submission 69236) | Marine viral communities from the Pacific Ocean - ETNP_6_85 (SPADES assembly) (version 2) | ecosystem: Environmental > Aquatic > Marine > Oceanic | place: Pacific Ocean | collected 2013-06-19
GTTTAAAGTTCGCTGATAACGCTTGGAACCAAGTCTTCACTGCGGGGGGTGGTGAGCAAGGACTTAACGGGGACATCTTTACAATCAGAGAAAAGTCTACCTCTGTTGCCCAGCATCGCTTTGTTACGAGAAGTCATCCAAACATTAAGGCTGGTGTTGTATCAGGTCACCTACAAATAAGATACTGGATGAATAGCCTTGCTCTTTCCAACGAAGCAAAGATAGATTACGACCGCGCTGCTTTTGAGGTTGACCCTACTTGCGACTTTTCTATCTATGCAAACGGAGCCAAGGTAGGTGAGACAGACACAGTTTCTAAAACAACCCATGGCACAGTTACTATTCCGTTTCACTTCTACCATCCGGGGGGCGACATAAGGATGGACTTATTCTGCAATGCCAACGGTGGTGAGCCAGAAGTAGATCTAACAGCATACTACCCTAACTTAGAGTATCCTAACTTAGTTCCTTATAACTTTCGCTTTCGGATCCAGAACTACCACTACTTTGCAAATGTGAGGGTGCGCTAATGGCTATTAAATCTTTTACACCTTTCAACAAGGGTGGTCTCATTCAGTCAGACGACTGGAACACAACCTTTCAAACAGATGGTCTTCAAGGGACCATAGAGGGCGTTGTAGGCGAGCAGGTGTCCAAGGAGGGTATTACCCTTGATGTGTGCAACAAAGGGCTTCACGGCACCGCTGACGGCGTGTCAGGGGGTGGTGCACCACACTTCTTCGGTCGCAAGACAGACCGCTGCCAAGCAGACCACATCATCCAGACTACTGGTGAGGTCGCTGTAACAAGCAATGGTGGCTTTACACCTCTTACAGTTGACTGGACAGATGAAAGAGCAAACCTACAAGTAGGAGATCTGATTGTTGTAGAGTTTGTTGGAACACTTGATACAGTCCAGTATTGCACAGAAACTTGGGCGGTCGGTGGCACGCCAGACCCGACGCAACCCCCCGGCACACCATCAGATTACTTTGACAAATACTATTCATCTCTTCGTTTTGTAGTGGATACAGACGGCTCAGGTGGAAGCGGTCCGCAGGAGCCTCCCATAGCAGGACATTGTATGCACTACTTTTCTCCTTGGCAAGCAAAGACCGAAGTGCTTGGTTTGATAGAACTCGGTCTCGCTTACACCAAAGGCGACGAGGACTTTGATGGCGCGAAAAACGGTGGTCCGGGTTTTGCCTTAGACTTTCATATGCTTATGGTCTACTCTTACCTTGGCACAGAAGACTCTCTTACTTTTAGAGTCTTCGCCAAGCCCGGTGCAGGTCCGGGTTCACAGGATAGCACCTTCGCCCCACCTGCTATGAAGATCTACCAAGGCTCACAACTTTACTCGCAAGTTATAAGGAGAGGCAACTAAATGGCTTATACACCAGCAAGTTTAACAAGCGGCAACCAAGTTACGGTTGCAGATGTCAAAGACCGTGTTGATGCTTTCCGCACAGAACTAAATGTAAATAAACTTACAAATAGCGATTTTGACAACTCTACCCTAACCGAAGAAAACATCGCAAGACCAGAAGTTATTAACCAAGGTGGCGGTGTTATAGAAGTTCGTTTAGAGTCTGGTGGTGTAAAGTATTATACAAAACCAGTTGCAGCCCTTACAGTTATAGAAGACGATAGTATTCTAGATAGCGGCAACAAAGGAGACCCAAAGTTCTCCCTGCCCCCAGCAAGCAGTAAGCCAGAAAACTCTGGTGCAAATACTATTTTACATAAGATAGACACTGATGCTATCAACGAGGGTGAGTATGACAAGATGGTAAGCCTCCCGGCTAACGGTCTAACAGTTAAGTTGGATAGGAAGTGTGAGGTAAGAATCGACTGGAAGGCTGTGGTAAACAACTTATTAAACAACAGCATCGGGACATCAGTAGACTTAACAAGAGACGATGCAGGTATTAGACAGTTAAACTTGCTTGTTATGAGAAAGCCAGATGGCAGCATTTCTCTTGTGTCAAACGGCAAATGCAAGTCAGGGGCAACATACACCCAGTCTGTCTTTGCCCTAAGAGACCAACACCAGTTAGGCTTCCTTACTGTTGATGGTTCAACAAACCCAACAGGCGAATACACTTTTTATGTTGTATCAACAATAAGAAAGTCAAGCGACCAAGGTTCTATTTACGGAACACACATAGCACTACAAGGCAGAACAGAGATGTCTGTTGAGTGGTGGTATACAGAATAGACAATACATTTATTAGATAGGAGAGAACAAGTATGCCAGCATTAATGTTAGGAGCCGTTGCTCTTGCGGTTGGAGCGGCAGCAGGGATTACAGAGTCTGTTATTGCAGCCGTCCCCGGTCCAAAAGAAAAAGAGCGTGCAAGAAAACTGGAAGATATGCAGAAGGCTGCTGCCCGAAAGTTAAAGCGTGGTGGCTATGGCTTTGACGAAGCAGAGCAGGAGCAACTTTTTAATGTTGGTCTGTCTGCTGTTCAGGGTGCTGAGCGTGAATACTACTCTCGTCAGAACGAACTGGCTGCTCTCCAAGGCATTACAGGTGGCGCACTTATCCAGCAGGACCTTGCAAGACAGGAGGCTGCTGAGCGTCAGCGTGCTACTGTTGGTCAGGATGTTCGTAAGTTAGAACTACAACAGCGTCAGTTAGAAATGAAGCAAGACAAGCAAGACATACAGCGACAGGAAGACATTGTTATGCAGGATGAGAGAGCAAGAGCGGGAGCCGTTATCCAAGGTGTTAGTGAGTTTGGTGATGCTGCTATGGACTTCGGAACATTTATGACGATGATGGAAATGAAGTATGGTGGCGGTGGTGGAGGCACTGACCTAACGACAGCACAGCAGATAGACGCAGCAAACTACGGTCAGGGCGCAGTTGGCGGAACTGCAAGACCGGGTGCGGGACAGTTTGATCAAAGCACTTGGAATGTATAAGGAGTAAGTTATGGGAAGTTATGCAGATAGATTAAGAGCAAATATGACTATGTTGTATCAGTTCAAAGAGGCTGAGTTCAACAACATTTTAACTTACCTCGTTGAGCAGGAGAAGATACAGCCGGGTCTTGCCACAGCGTTGGCACAGGACTTTCAGCGTCGTCAGTCTTCTATCAAAGATAGGCGCAATGCACTCGCAAGACTAAGGCAGTCTGGGCTTGAAGCAGATGCCAACCTTCTTACAGAAATAGAAAAGATGAAGGGCGAGATGTCTGTCGCCAGAGCAAGAAACATTACAGAGGTTTCTGTTGCCAGAGCCGGACTTGAAGATACTTTCCGTGAGAACCTAAGTAGTGCAAACACAGATGGCGCTGTTGCATTTGGTCGTGCCGTTGAAACAAGAGACGCAAAGACAAAAAGAGAAGTTGCTATTGTCGGCGGTACCGGAGACTTCGAGCAGGATGTTACTAACTCTGCTGTCGATTATGTTGAGTCCATTCACTTAGGCGCAATAGAAGGTCTTGGTGGTGATTCTGTTGCTGCTGCTGTTTATAAAGAAAAGTTGGATGGAGACTTGCGCGAGGCTATTGAGAACCGTGCTTCGCAGTCTGGACAGTCGGTTGATGTTGACAAGGTTGTTGAGGCTGTTTATGCTCAGACCGGACTTAGTGCTATTCAGGACGCCGCCACCACGCGCCAAGAAAAGCAAGAGGACTTTGAGGAAGTTAAGAGTGAACTGCAAGCAGGCGGCATTAGAACACCGTCAGAAGCCAAACTTCTTGCTCTTGGTTTTACACAGGAACAAGCCGACAAAGTGTTTGGAAAACAAGAGGTAGACCCCAAGTTGGTGTCTGCTGCTTATTATGCTCGCTACCTGCCACAGTTCCAAGAGGAGTTCTTGGATACAGGTGAAACGCTTGCTGCCTTTGAGGACAGGTTAGAAGGTGGTGATGATGAGGCAAACAGACTTTATGATCATGTATTAGGTCTTGGTGCAGCGGACATTAACCTTCTTTCCGAGGGTCAGTATCCTTACGAACTTTACCAGATTAGTCAAGCAGAACAGAAGTTAAGAACTGACCGTGAGGCAGCAGAAGACTTTACCGAGCAGGGTCGTGAGCGTAAAGACTATGAAGACATTTACCAAGAAGCACGACAGATATACTCTAACTTATTTAAGCGTCGTCCCACTGCCGGTCAGAAGCGTCAGTTAGAAGGTAGACTTGAAGCAGACCCAGAAATGCGTCAGGCTGTTGCACAGGTGGCTGAGGAAGACCCATCAAACTTCCAGTCTGCTATTACGCCAAACATAGCACGTAGCATTGCGAGCGCACACCGAGACGATATGATCGTAATGGATGAGAGTGGACAGAACTTAGCAACACCAGACGGTGCACCTATTACTACTTTTGAAATGTTGTTTGAGGCTACGGGTGGAAACGAGAACCCAGAAGGTCGTGAGGCTATGGTAAGACTTGCAAAAGTTATACAGTCAAGCCCGAAGAATGTAAACCGTCAGTCTGCTATTCTTAACCAGTATGCAAGAACCATTAGTGGTATGACGCCTGACCAGCGCGAAGCAGCAACACAGGACAGGTTCCCATCAGCACCACCAGTAGCACCGCAGGCACAGGCACCACAGGCACAGCCAAAGCCCACGGACCTACAACTGTTAGATGCAGGTGTCTTGAATCAAGTAGCACAAACAGGAGGGGCACAGGCAGGCTCAGCCATCGCCAGCGGTATTGGGACACAGATACTAACAACTCTCACTCCTATGACCAACGAGCAACTTAAACAACTGGGTGAGCAAGGATACGATGGTTGGATTGAGGCTGCGGGAATGGAAGATGTTCTAACAGCCGAAATGAAAAACTCTTTAAAAGAAGTTGCAAGCCAAGGTCCTCTAACACAGCAAGCATTTGATACTATCCTTGGCGATAGAAACAAAGACCCGGTCTCTATTATGCAGACGCAGGCATACTTTAATACTATTAATACTATTAAAGATGACTAAGGTATAACTAATGGCGAAACCACAAGAAGTCCCTATTGTACCTGAGTTAGAGCAGCAGGAGTTTGCTCCGTTAGAGACTGAACTTCCAAGACTACAATCGGAAGCGGTTGAGGCTGTAAAAGAAAGAGATAGGCTTGACCCTATTGAAGACGCAGAAGAGATACAAGAGTTAGTCCAGCAGACCGGTGAGGTTGTAGAGGCTGATAGACTTGTTACTGGTGCGCGTGCTACACCCCTGCCCCAGTTCCTTGATACTGCTATTGGTGTTTTACCCAGAGGTCCAGAGCAGGTTGTAAGGGCTATGCTTCCAAGGAAGATTCTTACACCACAAGAAAACGAGCGTGCCAAAGCAAAGTTTCGTAACGAAGTAATACCAGAGATTTTTGATGACTATTTGAATGACATAGACGAACAGTTCAACCAAGGCAACATTACACGAAGCAAACGAGACGCAGCCTACGAACTGAGTTCGGATGACTTCGCTGATCTTATACAGGGGCAGTGGGGTGAGCGTGGTCAGTGGCTTATCACTGATGAACAAGGTCGCATAATGACCGGTCTTAACATCTTGGGTACAGAGATACTTGGTGGAGAAAAAACTTTACCTGATGATGTAAAGCCTGCCGTCGTAGAAGCGTGGTATGGTTCTTTGCTTAGAGACTTTTTGATTATTGAGTCTGGTGTCACAGCGGTGGGACAAGAGGTTATGTCTTGGGTTCCACTTAAAGGTTTCCAAGATACAGTGGGTGCAGATGATCCTGTCTTTGAGCGTTGGGCAAAGAACCAGCAGATGGGCTACGGTATTGAAGAGTTGGCTGCTGACATAGGTGAAGCACCTACAAGAACATTACAGAATGCAGCAAGATTGATTGTTGAAGAGGTCGGCATAAAAGGACTTACTGGTCCTGACGATACTATGTTAGAAGAGTTTGCAAATGAAGATGAACTTGCCGAGCGTGTAGGTGAAGGGCTTTGGTGGATTGGTCTTGCTGGTTCTTTCCTACTTCCCATGGATATGTACATTGGTCGTTATGGCAAGGGCGGGGTTAAGGCTGCGGCAACAGCAGGCGCGAGGGCAGGGAAATGGGCTCAAGAAGCAGCGGGCTTTACCACTAAGAGCGCCACAGAACAAACGCCGTTCGTCGGTAGGTTCCTTGGCAGAACTGATTTAGGTGATGACTTAGGTTTAAACCCTGCCGACATTCGCCTTGACATTGTAGAAAGTAATGCTCGATCAAGCGAGATGATGAATGTTGCCCAAGAAGCACTGAGCGGCGGTGAAGTCAGCGCCGGAACCAAGGCAGCACTTGAAGAGGCTGGTATCCCCGTAAAAGATGGCAAGGTGCCTGATGGTGAGTTGCAGGGGATTGTAAGAGGTGCAGCAGAAAGAGGGAGAAAGTATCTTACAGACGAGCAGGACCTTCGTGCGAGCCGTGACGCAGATGATGTTACCGGCACGGTGCAGGGTGTAAAGACCCGCGTAGAAGACTTTGAGTCAGCCGTAGTAAAAGACGGGGTAGTAATAGTTAACGACAACCCGGTTATTATTAGGACAAGCAAGTTGGGGCTTGATCCTGAAAGCGGGCAGTGGAACCTTGCCGGTGGGGAGCGTCGGATGGATGCTCCCAGAAGAGGAGCCCAGTGGGGAGATGAAGGCGCAGAGGTTTCTTCAAGGCTTGAGAACGAGGAGATCGCTGGTCGCTTTATACAAGAGCAGGTTGCTATTGAAATAGCAAAGCGTAAAGCCCAGCGCGCCCTTGAAACAGGCAGGAAAAGAGTAAGAGGATCTTGGTGGACCCCTAAAGAACTTGTGCTTCTTACTCCAAGAGTAGCAGTTCCGAACGGGTTACTTCCAAAGATCCGTAAGCAAATAGCCAATGAAAAGGTTAACGATACAAATCTTGGTGGGGTGCTTTCTGAAATCTCTGCAAACGCACAGACATTGCAAAAAGAAGCAGTGTCTCCAACGCCAAAGGCAGATGCAGTAATAGGTGCAGGTGAGACGGTCGGACCTAAACAAGAAGCCATTCTCAAACTTAAACTCGCCTTTGAAGATCTCCACATCTATTTGTTGGATAAGGGTGGCAACACATTAGCAGCCAAACAACTTATAGAAGACCTAAATAGTTTTATTGAGAAACTCAAAAGCAGACCACTTACCAATGCTGAACTAACTGAACTTGCTATTATTCAGCGAGAAGCCTTTGACCTTATAGCAGAGAATGTGGCTTATAAACTTGCTCCTAACAAGGTAATGTCTATTGCAGACTTGGAAAAGGTTTTTGTTGAGTCAAAGAAGATTGTTGAAGAGGGCACAGTAGCCCCTTCTCCGGGTGATCCAACAAAGTTAGTAGGCGGTCAAAAGGTTCAGCCAAGGGTAGACGCCAACCGCATTACTCGTATTAGGGCTGCTGCCAACATAGAAGACATTAATAACCTTGTGCGTCCACCAGAGTTAAAAAAGTCTGGCTTTACACAAACTATCAAGACAGCAACAAACTACATTACAGGTGGCAAGGGAGTCAAAGGCGTAGGCGCAGTTGGCAGAGGTCCAGCATACAAGATTGCACTTAAGAGACTAACAGACAGGTTAGGAAACTTGGACGAGGAAGCAAGGCTTTCTTTGAAAAGAACTGTGCAAGACATTAAACGAAACCCAGAAGAGTTTGCTGCGAAGTATGGTGTAGATGTTGATGAAGTTAGAAGTTATGAAAACATTATTTCGTTTGGTGCTGTTAACGAAAGTGTATTCCGAACTCCTACTGCTCACTTTGTTGAGTTTTTAAAAGTAGGACACGGCTCTGTTGATGACATTGGTGTGCTTGTTTCTACTCGTTATGGGCAACAGTTGCTTGCTAAGACAGATCAGGCAGCCATCAATAAAGTTATTAACAGCGCTCTATCAGACCCAGAGAACATCTTACACGCACTCGCAAGACAAGCAGAGACTTTTGATTCGTTCTCTCCTGCTTACTTTGAGTGGCTTGCCGGTGTTAATGTACTGCTCGGCGGTAAGCGTATGAGCAGTTATATGACTGACTTACAGCAGCGCAGAGTGTTTGGACAAGAAACAATAACAGCCAACACACCCGGCAACTCAGCGTTTATGTTTGACCCTAACAAGTTAGGTGAGAACCTTGGTATTCTTTACTACAACGGTTTAAGAACACAGGCTATTAACGACTTTGCTAAGGGTATTACACGACGATACCCAGAGTTGTTTACACCCAGCAACTTACCTGATAGGCTTCCAAATACCCGAGTGAGTATATCTGCTGCCTCGGTTAAGAACACTTTGTCAGATTTACCTTGGGAAGTGCAACCGTATCGGGAGATAACATATCAGAGTGGTGGTCCGGGTTATGCTATTGCAGAGGGTATTAACCCTGTTCTAAGACAAGCAATGGAGGCGGACCCTAACCTTTATAGAACACTTGTTAAGGCTGCGGTTGAAGATAGGATTGTTATTGCCGAAGGTGGAGTTCCAAGAGCGGTTGAAGAACTTTTAAGCGACCTTGTAACAAGGGACAATAGCAAGTTTGCCAATGATGTTCATCGTCGCGCAAGGGAATGGGCAGAAGAGAATCCTGAAGGAAAAGAAGTTCTTAGATACCTAAATGATGTTCTACCCCCACCAGAAGCGGTCGGCGCTACGGTTATTTCTTTTGCTTCTCGGACCAGTACGGAGGGTGACGTTCCTTCTGTATTCACGATACTCTTGCAAGAGATTTTACAAAACGAGTTATACGCCTCTCCGAAAGTTAACAGAATACTGAATGAGTCTTACTACGCAGACGCAACCAAGGCTGTCCCACCTGAGCGTGTTGCTGACTACTTCAAGATCTTAAAAGAACAGTTAGAAGAATCCATCAAAGAACCAGAAGTAAGAACGACATTTGAGAACAACCTGACCTCAGAGATTACTGCTGGACTTGACTTACCTACTTATGTGTTTGATACTCCGGGTGCTATTCGCGCTGATGTAGCAGGCTTCTTAGATAGCGGCACTATCAACAGTAGGTTCAGAAACTTAAACCAAGTTTGGGAGAACCGCGGTGGTCTAAACTATGCGCTAATGATCAACCGTGCTATTGTTGGAGACGGCGAGGGTATTGCTGTTGGTCCGGGGCTTGGTGCTATGGGAGAACTTCGTCGGACAAACGACCCACAACTAATCGTTGAGTTTGTTGCCAACGCAGAAAAAGCCTTGTCAGAAGCAGGAGACGATGCTGGCTCTATTGCTTTTACAAGAATGTTAAACGGGGTCTTTGCGGGGATGGGTCAGGTTCCCGGTCGCGCTGGAAACATAGCCAAGTCTGGTGTTCTTGGCGGCAACATACTTCCTAACCCTAAATATCATGTAATGAATGTCTTGTCTGCACCAGCCATTATGATGTCCACTATTGGTTTGAAAGCAGGAGCAAGGGCTTCTGTTCCTAACCTTGCCTCAACTAAGGTTCTAAGAGAACTGTATTCTTATGACCTACCGGGCGTTCCAAAGGTAGTGGACCCTAACGAAGTTGTTATAAGCATTGATGCAAAGAAACTGGGTGGGTTCGTAGAGTTTGAACTTCCAATGAAACAGTACACTGTTGGTGATCTTGCTGACCTTGTTATGAGAGCAGGCATCAACCAGTCCCAGTCAACAGCAGAGATTCGTATCAACATTTACAGAGATCTTGTAGCGTGGACAGGACAGAATATGAGGGACACACAAGGAAAGGTCCCTGTGAAAATAAAAGAATACTTGCGTCTTCTGAAAGGACAACTTGGTGGAGACAGAACTGTATGGTCTGACTTTGCTAACGCTATGGATTCCTACTACCGCACCAATGTCCTGATCAATGCACTTCGAGAAGGTAAGACGGAGCGCGCTGCCATTGACTTGGCAAGAGAAGCCTTGTTCGATTACAACAACTTAACTCGGTTGGAGCGCGAATACGTTACGCGAGGCATTTGGATCTATACTTTCCAAGCACAGAACTGGCGCACGACAGCAAGCAACATTGTTAATAACCCAACAAGAATGCTACAAGCATACAAACTTGCGCGTGGTATGCCGTCTGATGAAGAGGATGACCAGTGGAAACCCTTCATCAGCAGGTATAAAAACTCTAAGATCTTCATTGGCATTAAGAAGGACCCAGAGACCGCTAAGCGCTACGCTCTCTATGGACCGGATGTTCCTATGGTTGATGCCTTTGCGGACCTTGTATGGGCAACAGAGGGCTTCTTAGCACTATCCACCAGCGCGGCGAAGATGGATACAGAAGGTATCGGAGGTCAGATAAGAGAAAAAGGTATTACTGCACTTGAATCCTCGCCCCCCGCATTCCAGTTGGGTGGTGCTATGGCTGGTATTCAGGTTCAGTTTGGAGACTTGGTTGTTGATGAAGACAAACAGTCTGGCTACATTAACCCAGCATACATCCAGTGGCTTACGGCTACTGGTAACTGGGATTCATTCAAGACTCAGTTTAATGTAGAAGCCCGTCAAGCACGAACAGGCAAGGCTACATACGAAGGCTTTGAGTGGCGCATCAACCCAAGGGACGGTAATGCTAAGAAGCGCTGGCAGAAGTGGCAGAAAGCATTTATCTTCGTTGGTCAAGAGCGCGCAGCAAGAGAATACAAAGAACTTGTATTTCCTACATTCACAGATGCTCCCGGCTTTGAGCAACAGAAGACACTTAGGTATGACCTGCAAGGTCCTCTTGTAGACTTTGGTGTAGACATAGGTGCTCTTGGTGTGGAACAACTACCAGATGTTAAGGAAATGGAACAAAGAATACTCTACGAAGCAGAAAAAGAGTTGGGAGTTAAGTAATGACTATTTTAGGGCTAAACATAAAAGAGATAGCGATCATCGCGGGCTTGTTCATCTCATTGACTGGGTTCTATTTCAGCACGGATTATAGGCTAAATAGTTTGGAGGCGCAGGCAGCCGATGTAGGACCCGAGCACAAGTTGGATGACTTATCTGTAAGGCTAATACGCATTGAAGAGAACTTAGACTTTATGCGTAAAGACTTGGATAAGATAGAAAGACTAATAGAAAAGAGGAGATAGAAACAATGCCTGTTAGAAAAGTAAAAGGCGGATACGTCATCACGAACACAAAGGGCAGAAGCAAGACTAAGGCTGCTGCCCAGAAGAGATTGAAAGCCATTAAGGCTAACAAAAAGAAAAAGTAGACAATACATTTATTAGATAGGAGACACATTATGTCAGATGTTAGAAGTCGTAAACAATATAAAAGCGTTGCTGGTGTGGTTACAGCCAGCACAGACATTGGCTCGTCCTTTGCTACCGGCAAGGCTACGACCTTTGCCATCCCAGTAACTGGTGCGCCCAACGGCAGCATTACAATCCAGCCCAACTACTTGATAGTTCAGGGCTCTACTGCTGGTTCTGCAACCAAACTTACTATTGCTATCTCAACCGATAGCGGCGGTGATGCGATCATTATTCCAGACACGGAAGCCACACTTGCTCTTGGCAAGACAACGGCTACGGACTGTATGGCTGGTTATGCTATTGACCTGCCTTATGTAGACAGCACCGGTTCAGGTATTACTCTTTACCTGCACTACAAGGCTGACGCCGGTTCCACACTGGACATTGATTCAGCCACGCTATACTACACGGAAGGAGTGCGCTAATGCCTGTTGCCAAAGTTAATGTTGGCAGGGTTATACCAGATAATACGATGCGCTCTCTTGATGGGTCGCAGGATACGTCGAAGTGGGCTCTCCTAACCACAAGCGGCATCCAGTCTACATCTGACCCTAACGGCTTAGAGACAAGCAAAGCAATGTCTGGCAGAGAGTTTCAGTTCCGGGGGGGCACACCCTCCGGATCAAGCCTTTCCAACCCTAACGACGGTTGCCTTTATAACTTTGTTATTATAGATCCTGACACTGGTGCAACTATTGATCCCAAGGATGGAGGGATTGTTGCTGTTGAGTTTTACTTTAAGTTAGGAACTAATGTTCCAGACACACAGAACGACCAGATAACTTGCGGTGTTTGGAACGGATCCGCTGGTGGCTTTGGTGGATACAAGCAGGACAATACTGCAAAGCGGGTGTGTGCCGGTTCTTATGCCAACACACAAACCTCATCTTATACTAATGTATCTGGCAATGTTTACTTAGTCCAGATCGGATGTGCAGACACTGACGGGGAAACCAAGGCTACTATTGGTCCGCCTATGTGTACTGTGTTTGATGATGCTGGCACCCCTGCACGCGCTGATGGTCGTGTCTTCGCCACAGCACAGGAACTCTCTGCCACCTTCCAGATTGCTCTTGTATTTGCTGGTGATGTGGACGCAGAGATTTACTACCGAGTGGTATACCCACCTTCCAGCCCATTCTAAGAGGAGAATAACAATGCCAAATAAAGAACAAGAACTTGACATCGCCGCGCTGATTTTGGAGCCGGGGATGCGACAGGTACAGGACACCAACTCTGCTATTGCTGCGTTGCTCGGACAGGAGGACACCGGTCCGGGGGCACGACCTCTTGAAGCAACTGAGTTACCAGTCATAGAGGATATGCAAATGGTCTCTGACTATGTTGTAGGACTGATTGGTATGATGAACCCCAAGGTTAGAGTGGAGCAGGCAGGACGCATTATAGAGGCTCTGATGGGTGATGCGGAAGTTGAGGAGGAAGAACCGTAGTCGTTTGACTTTTGCCTAACTATTTACTAATATAATAGTAAGCACATAGGAGGGCTTTATTGTTGACTAAACGAAAATACGGAACCAAAACGAGGCGTAAGCCAAGACTTACTAACACAGATAGACTAAACAACTGTGATACTTGGGAGGATGTAGTTAACAGTCCGCTCTATGATGACTGGATAAAAGTTGTAAATACACCACAGGGTTGGTTAGAAAGTTTCCCAGATGAAAGTTATGCAGAAAAGAAAGAAAGTAGAGTTAGATACGAAAACTTATGTGATGTGATTGATGGTGCCTTAACTCCTTGGGAGAATACAATATTCTATGGCATTGCAGAAGAAGAGAAGTCGTTAAGAGTTTTAGCAGCGGAACACAGTTGTTCATACGAAAAGATACGACAGACCTTTGAAAGAGCAAGGGTCAAGATAAAGGAGCACTATGCCTTACGGAAAACCGAGAAAGGGAAAAGCCAAAGTTAAAACCTTTAAGGACAAGAAGACTGGTCGTAAAAGGAAAGTATCTTATGGACAAGCAGGCAAAGCGAAAGGTGGGGGACCGCGTGTCAAACCCGGCACAAAGAAGGGGGACTCTTACTGTGCCCGTTCCTTTGGTATTAAGAAGCGGCTCTCAAAGAAAAAGCAGAATGACCCCAACACGCCCAACAACCTATCCCGTAAGAGATGGAAGTGTAAGGGCAAGAAGTCTATGAAATGAGCGAAGGGGTATGGAAAAAAACAAATCACTCTGGTAAGAATGCTCCCTTAGACCCAGAGAGAAAGAACGCAAGAATGTTATACCGGCACGAAGAATGGTGCTGGCACATTGAGAACAAACCTTATCACAGGTTTTACGATAGATACATAAACCAACTCTTTAATCAGAAGTTACAAGAGATTTGCTTAGACAAGTTTCTTGACAAACATTTTATAGTAGTAGAAGACACTGACTTGTCGCGGAAGGAAGAGAAACTTTTAGTCAATCTCTTACGACCAAAAACAAATACCGGAGAATCTAAATGAGTGCAAAGCATAGTGCGGGCGCAGTCCGCGAGATAAAGAAAGGCAACTTTGAGAAAAGTATTGCTCTTATTATCGCAACCCTTATTCAGAAGTTTGAGGCTGATGACTGGCGAGGAGCCAAGATATCTGACCTTATCCAACTTCTTGTCCTGCTTCGCGGGGTAATGATTAAGAATACAGAAGGGAAAGCGCCCGTGGATGAATGGCTGGTATCGGTTAGCAAGCGAGTGGATGCAAAGATTCGCCAAGCCGAGGAAGCCGATGAGGAAGAAGCATAGTCTTGATGAGGTCCTAAGCGACCCAGTTCT
>Ga0080013_1004385_pt1 | contig 13962 bp, 6 predicted proteins | sample ETNvirenome_6_85_FD_69236 | JGI IMG/M metagenome (GOLD analysis project Ga0080013, IMG submission 69236) | Marine viral communities from the Pacific Ocean - ETNP_6_85 (SPADES assembly) (version 2) | ecosystem: Environmental > Aquatic > Marine > Oceanic | place: Pacific Ocean | collected 2013-06-19
TGGACCTCTGGTTCCTGCTGATACCTTAAAGCCCGGCGGTGGATTGGTTAAGAGATACAGCGCTGTTGGCCAAGCTTCAACGTTGAATGCTTTGTTGTTACACAGGAACGGACCTTACGGGTATCCAACTTTTAAACAAATTAGAACTGGTGAGCATCCAATTGCTTTACACCATAGACACAATAATAATATTTCTGTTCTTAAGCCAGGAAAAATAATTCGTATTACAGATGTGAATGGTCATGAAGTTAAAGCGTCTAGAAACGATGGTATCAAAAACTTTGTATCTGGAGCCCAAGCTGTTTCAATGAAATATCATCCACTTTTGATTGGCTTAAATGCTGCAACTCCAAAAAATGGAACGAAACAACTGACTGATGCTGAATATACTAATGAATATTTTACACTTAAAACAACGCATGGAAATAATCTAGCTGGATTTGATGACCTTGAATTGGCTGAAAAGTATGCTGCACTTACTCCTACTAGACAGGCATATGATGAAATTAAAGAGCTGTATTTAAATCGAGACCCAGCTCAGCTAAACAACGCAATTACTTCTTTGTCTTTATTCCGGTACAAAGAGACTGTTTGGCCATCTGGCTTGAATATGTTTATGGCTCGAAATCGTGGCCGAACTGATTATCAAAACAATTTTTGGCGCCATACCAAAGATGATCGAGAGTCTTTAGGAGGTTCAATTCCAATTGTCATGGGCCCAACTGTATCAGCTAGCTGTTGGCCTTTGGAAGAGGCGACTAAAATTTTTAGCGCCACCAACACTAATGAGACAGTGTTTATTACAGCCAGTGGAGATGGTAGCAAAACAGTGCGTGATACTGATGTAAAAATTCACCATGAGAACAGTTTTTCAGTGCCAAATTCGTATTATGGTGGTGGAGGGCTTGTTGGCTTATATAGTCAAATTCATGGCGTCGACGATGATTCAGATCCTGATAAATTTATTGTAGCAGGTCCTCAGTATGCAAGGCTTATGACTAGTCCAATTTCCGGAGCTTTAACTTCTACTGCTGGAATTAAGAATGCCTCAAGTGGTCGGGTGCTGTTGGGCCTTTCTGACAATAAGGTCGCAGCAGGAATTACACACAATTTGTACGGAGATTCATTTGGAGCAGCTAACGCCGATATTAGAAAGATCAACGTGCCCCTGGGAGTTACAAAGTGGGAAGCGAACGATTTGGCTGGATATTGGGCTTTGACACAAAGTTTGGAGTCTTTGTCTAAAACTGGTCGCGACAACGTTGTAGGAGATTATTATTTTGTATCGCATTCGACCGATCCATGGTATAAAGATTATGACGATTATATTTTGGATCTGCGCGCCCAATATAAGGATTATACAATAATTCCGGAATTTAGAATCAGTGAACATATAGATTTTTACCTTGATTCCGCCGGCGGAAACTTTAGAGCTGATAATCCTTATCTTTTTGAAATCCCTGGAACCCCCAACGCTTCAAACTCTGTACCGCAAAACAGTAGTCAAGAGAATTTTTATACCATATTTTCAAATTCAGATGTAATGAAATATTTGGGTATTGTTATTAATGATCATGAGGAGATGGTTGATCCGTCTGAAATTTCTTTGACTATGAAGGCGGCGATTAAGTTTATGCCATATGATAATTTTTATCCAGCTCAGTACTCTGTAAAAATGGCTAACCAATATTCAGCTTCTCATCTTATAGGTGCTGATGTTACCGGTGAACACTCTACAAGAAAGAAGGCAGCTGTTAGACCATTGTGGCAATGGTCCTTTGCACCGGGAATATTTTATAACACAATTAAAGCCGGCGTTGCTTGTGATTATCCGATCTGGACAGATCCTGACCGCTTTATTAGACAACAGGTTCCAGCAACAGATTATCATGCATGGACCGTTGCAGCAAACTTTTCTTGGAATTCCGGCGATGGATTTAGTTCTGATAAGCAAACTGGCTTGGCAAACGAAAAAGCTACTTTTGATAAAAGAATTCCATTTGAAGCAATTATAGAACCTCATGTTCATCTAGCAGGAACGCCGCTTTATGATAATGAACCGCACATATCTGCCTCTTTACATGTAACAGCAGCATTCGGGCTTCGACATAGGCCGCAATACTCAATGATGGCCAGTCAGTTTTGGGGTGAAGTACCAAATTTCTTCTTACGAGACAAGACATATACTAAAATAACTTCTTTGCCTGATACTGACTTAAACCTTAGCTTGACGAAAAATCAAATTTATGGAATGAGAATTGCTATGTATAACCAGACAAAGAAATCTAGAACATGGCACCTTGAACCGTTTATTGGAGTAACCGCTGGCTCAGCGTCAGAAAGAGGTGGAATAAAATACGATCTTCCACAACATGGAATAGCAACAGTTGCCAATACAAATAGTATTGAATTGTTAACAATGTATAGCCGTCCAAGTGCTTTTGGGCCGCCAATGCACGGAACCGATGGATCGGCGCTAGCTAGTTTTGAAGCCGAACACAAGGTTGGTGGATATGATTTTGTAAACGGCATATACTCACCTTATACTCCTCCATACTATGATGGTCATGCATGGGCAGATGTTGTATTTTATGTTAAAGAGAGTAAAACATACACAATTAAAGACATATTGGCCAGTGCATCCGTGGATTATTTAAGATTCGATGAGGGAGAGGCAGGAGCAACTTGGTCGGGCACTTATGCAGAAAACGATTATGCATATATTATTAGCGGATCTAACCCAAATGCTCCATTAAATGGCGCAAACATCAACAAAAACTCTATGCAAATTAGTGCAAGCATGAACTTGTTCGCGCTAGAAAAAGTACCAGTTGTTGACAAAATAGAATATACAAATCAAAATGCTTCTGGAAAAGATTTTGTCACGCGTGAAACTTTATCAAGTGCTTGGACAATACAAATGAAGGCGGAAACTCCAATTCTTAATTTTGGCGTGTTTGGAAATAGATCAATTAAAACAACTAGTAATACTTTTACGCGTCCGTCAAATCAACTATCTGCATCCTGTACGAGAGGAATGTGGCATCAGTTTGGAACAATTCCAGAAAATCAAGACATGGGCATTAAGATAGAAGTTTCTGATATACCGACAAATTTCTTAAAATATAGCCCGCGAGCCGCGACGGCAAATGGGTTTTATACTAAAAACAGGACTGCTGGTCAAGCAGCAAAGATTTATAAAGATATGAAGTCTTTAGCTGATTTGGTTGGATTTAAAAAAGAATCTACAAGATTGGGTGAAATCTTAGAAAAAAATGTTGTAAGTGAAGCAATTGTTGCTGTCCCCTTCTTGCAAATTGGTGGAAAACGTAAATTTTTTGAAATTCCTAGAGAATATATTGATGCTGCTGTGGTTGATGGCGCCCAAGCCGGCCAGTCTATCAAGGACATGGTTGAGAAAATGGACAAATATGTTTTTCCACCAAATATGAATTTCTTACTTTATGAAGATATAGCGCCTTTCGCTATGTATATTTTTGAATTTGAATATGAATTTGACAAAAACGATTTGAATTATATGTGGCAAAATTTACCACCTAGAAACCATACAGTTGTCAAGAGCGCTGAAGCTGCCGTGTCTCACAAGCTATTCGCAACAGAATTAATGGGATATAAGCAGGCTATGGACGGCACACCTCTAAACGACAATTTGCAGTGGATGGTATTTAAAGTTAAGCAAAAAGCAGTTCAAAAATATTCTGATCAAATTGTTGCTCTTAATGCCTCTAGCAACGAGCGAACTAGATCAAAACTTGATGACAATGTTAATAAACAAGGCAATTCTCTTATAACAAAAGAAATACAATATACTTATAATTGGCCCTATGATTATTTTTCAATAATTGAAATGGCTAAATTGGAAGTAGAAGTAGAAATTTCAGAACACGGAGAAGAAGTACCTGAAGAAGGACGTATTGAAGACACTGCGGCTAAGAAACCAAGAACACGCGGATCAAAACGAGAACGAAGTCGCAAGCGAAAGAAACAAAAGAATAGCGCAGGCTCATTACCGCAGCAAATTGAGCCACAAGGATAATTAAAAGATGACGTTTTTTGATAAAAAAGAAGAAGTAATTGAGATAGAATTGACTCCATATGGAAGATACAAGCTTTCTATAGGAGATTTCACCCCGGATTCTTATGCTTTTTTCGATGATAACATTCTATATAATACCGAATTGTCTGCCGGCGAGTCCATACACGAAGGACAAAACAGCTCAGAACCTCGTATACAAGAAAAAACACCTGTCTTAAAAACGCAACGTACTTTTCGAGGATCAGATTTTAGAGACAATGAACACTTTTACGATAATAGCAATCCATTAATTGAGTCTAAATATGGATTATTGAGCGAGATGGGTAATTGCCTACTTGGCACCGAGCACAATCCGGCTTGGGATATTAAAGTTTATAGAGGCGAGCTAACTGGAAGTAATCAGGGTTATGTAGAGCACTTGACTGGTTCGACTCCAGGTCAAACTGATTTAGAGCACGCTCTTTTAAGAATCCCTCAGATCGAGGCTGAAGCTGTATACAAAACACATATTTTAGACATAAACAATGTTGCTCCCAATGTTTACACCGATTATAATTTACCATCTGGCAGATCTGCATTAGCGTTGAGTACAATATCTGAAGGGAATGTTCCAATAGAATTCTCTAAAATTTGGGAAGACGGTTCATACATTAGAGTAAAAGAAGACTATTTTATAATTGATGTTGCCGAGCTAAACGTTGATTTTAAAATGGAGAATTTTGATATAGAGCTTTTTAAATTTGAAGAGATTTTAGATCCAAGCGGTGGAAAAGAAGCAGAACTAATACCATTAACTTTTTTGAAAAAGGCTATTTCTATCAAAAATGGTATGTTATTGGACAGCGCAATTGTAGATTTTGACTATAATGATCAAGACCCCTCCGCGTCTGAATATTATTTTGACGTTTTAGTAGATCATGAAATAACAAATGATGAGATATGTGCAGCAATTGGAGAACTTAAATCTGCTGGCTATCTTGTTGACTCTCCAGTACATTGTGGTGAAGATTCAGAAGGTAGATTTTATGATATTTATGCTTATGATGCGATAGGGGATAAAGAATGTCCAGATTAATTCCTGCTCCTCAGCTTGGCACAATTAAAATTTATTCAGCTGGCGAAGAACTGAGTCATGAAGATGTGTCTTTTGACCCGACCGATTCGGCCACCATCGGAGATTATGATGTAGAAGTCAATATGTTTTTGACAGATACGGTAGACTCTTTGGGCGTTAACACACAATTGTTTCAATTTGTAAAAGGCGAAGCTGCTGATTTTGGCGAAGGAAGATCCGCACCGGATTTAACAGATTATATAAAACTTCGAATTGTACAATCGTTATCTCCTGTCGCAACTGATTATTTAATTGCTAATCCTGCTTTAGTGCCGAGTTTTGGCACTGGAACATTCGAAGGTGCCAGTGTCATCTCCGGAATTTACTCTGCATTAACTGACTCTGAGCCATCGCCGGATGATTATGAAATGGGCGAGGATTCTCCGCAATATCAAAGTGCTCATAACACATGGCAAGCACAATATGATCAAGTTACTGAAGGAAACTGGTACGAAGTTCAAGATATTTCATTAAATCAAAATTTGTTCAACAGTATTGATAAATTTTACGATCAGGTTTTGTCAGATGGAATCGACGCCCCCGGCCCAGGAAGGAACAAAACATATAGAGTGCCATATAGAGCAGAATTTGAAATTGATGGCGAATATATGGAAGGTCATATAGCTTATTTTGCTGTTTGTTACATTGATATGCAACAGGTCGCAAGGGATTTTGGTCTTGGTCCTGCAGCCATGGCCTCATCGTTATTTGAAATAATCTATGGCACTGGAGCATACATGGTTGCTTTGGATAATTATACAGCATCAGCTGGAGTAATTGATGAAAGCGCTGCAATTGAAAGCATAGGTATGTTCATGGCTGACAACGCATATGACGCAGATGATTGTTCGCATTTTAAAATGTATCTAACCTCGACAGAATCATATACTGACGAAATGTCCGGCGCAGGAGTAGAAATCGTCACCGATGATGGTGGCGGAGCCACCACCGATAGCTATGGGTATACCTACAATGGCCTTCATATGCGCGGGGTTGTTTTCTTTGATCTTTTAAGAATGGCAAGATTTGAATCTGCAATGGGTTTTATGTTAGCTAATGAAAGTTTTCGTCAAACTGTAATTGATGAAGAATTAATTGAATTACAAAAAATAGAAATTTATAGACTATCTTCGGAAGGCGGCGGCGCGCCCGGCGAGTTTCCACTAACTGAAGCCCTTTATGCCACCATGACTTATGATGATGGTGAGTTAGAAAGTGCCACATATTATCCTCATGAGGGTCTTTATACAGCTAGCTCAGACTTCGCATCGCAGGGCGATGCGAGTGGTTTTGTTGAAGAGATAGGAGAGTTCCTAGGATTTTCTACTGGAAACCACTATCCAATGGAGGTTATATCCTTTTTAGATATTGGAAAAGATATAGCAGCCAATACGGTCAGAAATACTATTCCTGTTAGAACATCGGGTATAGATCTTTTTACAGAAGCGCAATACAACAACGGCTGCAGCGACTTTCTTCAAACTACAGAACAATCAATTGAGTACAAGATCTGTGTAACATTTAAAGATGAAATGTCGCAATTCTTGATAGATTTGTATGATGACCTCGGATTGCAAATGAAGATCTTAGAAAGATATTACCACGACTCGTTGTTGCCGTGCCACTATCATGAATATACAGATGAGTTTAATGAGATATTTATTGAATTTATTCAAGTAAATTATGGTTCTGGTTTTCTTGGATCCACAGGAGATCTATCGCAAATTGTTCTAGATTTTATAACGTTGCAAAAATATTTTATAGATTGGGGATTCTTAACTGGAGATCTTTCTACTGCTCATAGTGATTGGATGATAAAAGTTGATGCATCCTATACTACTGCAAGTCCACAATATATTTTAGATTTCATAAAACACGCTGAAGCATTATTAAAAATATTGAAAGACATTATAGATACGACTGGATTATTGGATGATTTTACTTCTTATTTGGAAGATCCAGCGACGGATATTTCCTCCGCGTTTACAAACGAGATTGAAGTTTGTTGTACGTTCGATAATGATGCATACACATATACCGAAGATGATGGTACAATTGATCCATTCTACGGAAGTATGGAGCGAGCTTCGTGGGAGTCCTACACCGAAGATGACGAAATTGCTACTACAGTAGTCCAAGGTTATGACATGGAAGGAAATCCGGTCGATTAAAATATGCATATAACTATTTATTTTAAAGGATTAGCAATATGTCGCGTAAATCACAAAGAGCATTAGCAAAAAGAGCAAAAGCTCACAGAAAAAAAGTGAGAAGAATTCACAAAAACAACAGCGGTAAAAGAACCTCCAGTAAAAGCATGAAAGGCTCAATGGGAAGAGTTACGTTTTCTCAATTTAAGACGCTAATGGATGAGGAATACGACAAAAACTTTACTGGTCAAAACATCAATTCTTCTGATATTAAAGATCATAGGCCAGATATGGACAGTGACGAATTGTCTGCAATAATGGATCTGGATACTTATAAATATGCGTATATTACTCCAAAGAAGATCAGAGTTAATGGGAGGCAGTTTGATCTCCGTGCTGAGGATATGAGCACCAGTTCAAGAATATTTCAAGAATTAAAAGCAGAATTAGCTAAAAACAAATTAGATCGCACGCACGATGGTAAAAGCAAAAACAGTTATATTAACAATGATCCTGAAAGCGAATTGTCAATCGAGCAACAGTCTATAAATCAAAGCGTGGTTGATGTTCTTTCAAAAATAGGAGTAACTTTTGATGAAACGCCGCCGCCGCTAAAAACAAAAAATTACAAAGGTCGCGAGGTAAGCATTAACTGCCCTCCTGGACTGGTCGATCCAAAGCAGTCTTTAGGTGATTCCACACGCTTTTCGTATGAAAATTTAGATAACAAAATTGATAGCGAGAAAGATGGTTCAACTGGCAATAAAAATGTTGTCGATCTTAGAAAAGAGGTTGACCTATCAGGTGTTGCAATGCCGTTGATGGATGCTATTGCACGCGCAAAATTCACAAGAGACGAACAATATTCAGCCACTTTGCCACGTAGCAAAGATTCAGCGGATAAAGCAAGAAAGAATAGAGATCCAAATTACTTTGATATTACAAATCCGAATAATTTTTTGGAGACCCGAGTCCGAAGAAGAAGTGGAAGATTAAATCCTGAGATATTAAGATCTTTGCCAAATCATTTAAAAGCGGTAATGCTTAGAAAGTCTGGCGCCTCAAGAATACCACCTGGAATTTCAACAAACAATTTGATAGTTGATGATGCCACTGGCAAAAAGAACGCAATTGTAACACTGGAGGATGATGATGGCTGATGTTGAACTTTGGAGCCTAGAAACTGACGGATATCTGCTTTACACCCTGCAGAGAATCGACGTTTTAATGGGGTTTGATTTAGACGAGCTTGAATTGGTTGAAATGCCAGATGGCTCCACGGCAGAGGTAACTCCTTCCTATGCTAAAGAATTTGGTTATGACTTCACTGTCGATAATTGGCAACCATTAATTGCCAGCACTTATGAAGAAGTTGTTTCTGCTGGTCGAACTGTGCTTTGTCGAATGACATCGTTGAGTGTGCTGGTATCTGGAGAAGTGCCAGATGAGGATGGTAGATACGGCATGGGCGGTGAGATAGTTTATGATGCACTCACGGTTACAAAGACTGAAGACTTTCAATCTTTTATTGAGGCTTATGGATGGGGTCATGATGTACTTGGAGAATTTGAATTAGTAACTGTTGATAGATATTTTCTTTTAGGTCCGGATGAAATTGAAAGCACCCTTGGTGCAATGGTTGTAAAGGCAAATCAGTATACTGATGGAGGCGCTACAACGTCCGATGGAGATACACCAATTGATACATTGTTATATTATCCAATTGTTAAAACTAAAGAATTCACCGTAAACTATCAGCATACAGGTTTTTCTACCGGTACTGCATTTACAGATTTTGAAGTTACTTATGAATATGAATATCATGCCGCAAAAGGACTATATGTTGGATATTATTATACAACAGGCTTAGGAGAATATAGAGCAGGACAAGTTCCTGACCGCGATGCTCTGACGGGCACTTATACAAGGACAGCCACAGAGCAAAATTTCAAAGATTTGCTAGATGCTTCGTCTGCCGTGTCTTTCCAGATGTATATCAAGGCCGCCGCGGCGATAGCTGCTCAAGGCGCAGGACTTACTATTTCTGCAGCCGATGATGGTATAGCGAACAGCATAAGTTATATAGTTCTTGATACCGGCGAGATCGGCTACGTTGGCACTGATGGTGCTGATGCTTGGAATTCTAATCATATATATTTTTCCCCAGGAACATATGTTTATGACTCATTGTCTGGGTACCCGTATACTTTTCTTGGAAGACCTTCTCAAGGTAGCCTTGATGAGACAAATGCAATTTATGATCTAATTACTAATTCAAAATCAGAAGTGCTTTATTGGCCAGATCACAATCAATTGAACAGTGGTACGCTATCTCTTGCTACCTCTGACTTTGCTGTGTGGTCCATGCCTCTTTCTATTCAGACTTCTTGGGATTTGACTTTTGAAAGCAGTACCTTTAGTCCATGGGTTAACGATCTTTCGATCGACAAGCCCGCTGGCACTTTCCCTTATGCCCGTGGTCATGATATCGCCTATGATATGGAGTCGCCTTTTGCGGTTGACACAGCAGTTGATTATGCGGTTACTCCAGGAGAAGACCCCGAAGTATTGGAGCAGACTATTTATCAAGGTTATAGACTATACACGGCTGCTGAATATGCTGCAGAATTTGAGGCTGATGGGATGACAGCATATACTGATGTTGGCAGTGTTTTACTGTCTGGGCTTGGGGGAGCTTCTGAACATGTGATGGGTGCCAGCCCCGGCAGCACATGGCCACCAGACATGGATTTGTAATTAAAGAGTAATTAAATGAGTATTAAAACAAGAACATATATAGACTCGATGCTTTACGAAAATCCAGACGACTTGTTTCGCAAAGCGATAAAAAAATATTGGCATATGTCTGGTGGCGAATTGGCATTTAATGGCTCCGATGCTACTGGTTCACCAGTTCTAAGTGGCGATTATTCAATAATTGGATCTCCATATGCCCCTCAATATGATATATCTGGCCATGTGATAAAAAGGGTTATTGTAGGAGAGCAATTTCAACGCACTGAGCCTTTGTGGATGAATTACAGGTTGTCTGTAAAGATTATTGGCGATAACTCTGGCGGGCTAATTGAGGATGATGATGCATGGCGAGATATTGTATTGTCGAATATTACATCGGGTACAGAATATGTGGACCACGTTTTTGGTATCGATTTGCCGCTAAACAACAGAGAATCTCAAGCCATTAAAGCTAGCGCCGGCCAAATAGCCGGTGATGTGCAATATGTATACAATTATTATGAAGCAGGTTATGAAGAATATACTCAAGGCCGTGTTTCTGAACGTGTCTTGCCCAATATGTATGCTTTTGCCTCGGCCCTAATGGCGTCTGATGATATAATTGAATATGGCTCTGGAGAGGTAAGCAGAGGTTCCGGCTTAGGGTATTTTAATGATCCAATTTTCATGGATCACTTGACCTTAAATGGCGCTATATCTACGAACTTTATATATGCTCTTCGAGTAGATCAAGAAATAATGCCTGATGGCACCTCTGGTGATTACTATTTTACTAAGGGCGAATTCTTTCCGATGAAAGAATATATGAGAAAGTTTTCAATTGCCAGTGCTGCAGAAGCAGCTAGTTTGCTAACTAACAAGCTTGATTCTAGATTTTATAATTTATTGTATCCTGTTGGTGCATATAGCAGCTTGGTTACTTATAACGATCAATCGTGGGCGTTTCCATTTTATTCTAGAATAACATTTGGCACCGAAGAAACCGTTGTAAAAGATACGGAAATGTGGCCTGCTGATGCAACAACTGGTGAGAGTTCACAATTAAAAGACTTGTTTGTAGAGACAAATCTTTTTTGTTCCTTTATGAAAGACATGCTTGAAACATTTTTTCAAGAATCGCCCGATGAAATACCAGTGCGCGATACTCCGTTTACAGAAGTATTTCAACGTCCAGTTTTAAATATTGATGACAGCCTATCTGAAATTGCGATGTCAGATAGGGATGCAACTTTACGCACTATTGATTTGACTTCATGGTGGCAAGATTTTTATGATAGAGGTACTGGAGAATTTAACGCTGATTCTGTAATGTTTGGCAACATGTCTATGGAAACGCGCCTCGCAATGAGTGCAGACTATGAAGTTTACAAAAATATGTTAATGATAATTTTTGCTGCAAAGCTTCGCGATATTATTTCGCAAAGACATAGAAAATATCACGATATTTTAAATGGCGCGCCAGCATACGCTGAGACAGTTATGTATAGAATTGCAAAATTCGAGGGCCGCCTAACTGAATCAGAAGCAGCAATGAGAACTCCAATTCAAAATTTCTGGGTTCCAGATACGAATGAAACTGAATTGGTTGATATTGTCGACACACAGATAAAATTTGACAAAAACTATACTTATGTTGTTTATGCTTATAAAATTGTTATTGGTTCAAAGTATGGATATGAATCAATAGCGACCAGTCGCGTTGTTAGCAGGACTGATCCAAAACGCACTGAAGCCGGCCTCCCGGCCAGATTGTGCATTGAGCTAGTCGATGTAGATACTGATGAAATTGTTGAGCAACGTTTGCCATACGATTTTAGTGAAACAGATATACGAACAGGAACAACAACCTATTTTTATAGCGACGAAGAAAATGAATTTATAGCAGAGTTTGATATTGTATCTTCACCTTCTATTAAAGTATTTGAAGTTCCTTATATGATATCAAAGGGCGCAATTGTCGACTCTTTGCCTCTTGCTCCTGATGTTACAATTTACCCATACAGAGGCAAGGCCGATGTAATTAAGTTGTTTATGAAAGGTGCAATTGGCGAAGTGGGCTTGGAACCAATAGTTTTAGAGCAGTCTGATTGGGATTTGATTTCACGATTTAGGTCTGCTCGTTCCGTCTCCCGCGCAACGGATGAAATTGTGTATAGATCTGACGATCATCCAAAAGCTTTTGAAATTTATAGAACGACAATTAAACCAACGGCTCCAGATTATTCTGATTTTGTAGGAAAATTACATAAAATTGTTTCAACAAATTGGCAAGATACCGGAGAAATTCAACACGCTTCAGCAGTTGATTATGACGATAGAATAATTGCAAATACAAAATATTATTATGTTGTCAGAGCGATAGATATTCACGACAACCCGGGGTATCCGTCTCCAGTATATGAAGTCGAACTGGTAAACGATGGGGTTTCTATTTTTCCGCTGATTGATGTAATTGAATTAGAGGTTCCGGACGGCAGAACATATAAAAAACCTGCCAAGAGATTAATTAAAATTAAGCCTAGGTTTAATCAAGTGGTTATGGATGAATATTCTAGCAGATTTTACGAAATAGAATCAGCAAAAGAACTAATTATAAACAATGATCCGCCGGAAATTGATTTAAAATTGGGCACGGCAGAAGATTCGATATGGGATCAAAAATTCAAGCTTCGCCTGACTTCAAAAGACACCGGCAGAAAGATCGACATTAACTTTGAATTTAAGAAGCAACATGTTGTAACTCAATTTGAAAACACATAGCGTTTATTAATATTTGATACTAATTATAGGATGAAGAGGTAAAAAAATGGCATTTTTAGATAATTCCGGTGACATCATACTGGATGCAGTCTTGACCGACACTGGAAGATTTAGATTAGCAAAAGGCGATAATAGTTTTAGAATTGCAAAATTCGCTCCATTCGATGACGAGATTGACTATACGCTTTATGACATAAATCACGCAAGCGGCAGCGCTTATTATGATATACAAATTTTGCAAACCCCAATACTTGAGGCATTCACTAATAATGCATCGTTTGCACATTCAAAACTGGTCTCAATTCCAAGGACTAATATATTGTATATGCCCGTTCTTAAATTGAATGAGCTTGGCTTAATGATCAAAAGACATTCAAACAATTCGTTTGTTGTCTGTGTTGATAAAGATACTGAAGATGCTATCGGCGGAACATCTAGTTCAACAACGGTCGCCGGAATATTGTATGGTTCTACTTTGGCTGGTCCAAACTATATCAGAATTGATTCTGGACTTGATACTGATTTTGAACTTTCGCCATCAAGGGCAATTCCTTCGGACTTGGTTGAATCACGTTATATGGTTAAGCTTGATAGAAGATTCGGTACCCCGGTCGACCCGCGAACTAATGTAAGAATGACTCCCGCGTTTATTGATGATGATCAGATCGCTACATATATTGTTCCTGGCCAACCAATAAACGATACAGCTAGATCAGAGACCACACAAGTGATTCGAGGCCCTCGGGGAACTAGGTTGGACCTAGGAATTGCGGCTTCATTAGATTTAGCATCAAGTGATACATTGTTTACAAATATCGGATTCACAGAAGCAGCAGGCACATATGCCACCGGAGTTTCTACAAAAGGTCTCGACGCTACCTTAAGGATCGAGGGAATGTCTATTGGAAGTAGTATTGATATTCCTTTACGATTTGTAAAGAAAAGTTAATTAACAGGATAAAAATATGGCATCAGTTTATAAAAGCTTTACACCAAGCGACATTATTTCAACACGAACACAACTACACGAAGCAATTCCATTGACTGGAACAATTGTTTCTGGAACATATAGTGAAAATAATATTAAGAACTATTCACACGGAATGTTTCAATCAGTTTACGAT
>Ga0080013_1004388_pt1 | contig 13952 bp, 13 predicted proteins | sample ETNvirenome_6_85_FD_69236 | JGI IMG/M metagenome (GOLD analysis project Ga0080013, IMG submission 69236) | Marine viral communities from the Pacific Ocean - ETNP_6_85 (SPADES assembly) (version 2) | ecosystem: Environmental > Aquatic > Marine > Oceanic | place: Pacific Ocean | collected 2013-06-19
TAACGAGCGGGTGGATGAGTTGCTTAAGAAAGTCGAAGACAATTTTAAGTGGAGACCCGTCCACCCAAAAGAACCAATCGAATCAATCATGTATCGCGCTGGTCAAGCCAGCGTGGTAGAATATATAAGAAACTTATTAGAGGAAGAAAACTAATGTGTATACCAGGCTTATTTGGTGGCCCAAAAATACCTCCACCACCACCACGAATGGACCCAGCGCCAACTCAAAAGTCGGCTCCAGCACCATCCGTATTACCTGACCCTGAAAAGTTAGATGATGATGGTACAGAAGCTAGTAAAATTAAAACGAAAAGAAAAGAGCTTGAAGTTCAAAGAACTCAGAGTGGTGTGAAACAGTTTGGAGCTATCAACCCAGGTACTGCACCAACAGCACCACCTCAAGGCATTACACCTCCTAGTTAGATATGAAAGCACGTGACAGATACACACAACTATCCAATGGTAGAACACAGTTCCTTGATACCGCTGTTGAGTGTTCTAGATTAACGCTGCCTTATTTAGTACAAGAGGATTTAAGTTCACGTCCTACACATCAAAAATTAGTTACACCTTGGCAGTCAGTTGGCTCTAAGTCAGTAGTTAATTTAGCAGCAAAGCTAATGCTAGCATTACTGCCACCTCAAACCTCCTTCTTTAAGTTGCAGGTTAGAGATGATAAACTTGGTGTAGAGTTTCCCCGGGAAATTAAAAGTGAATTAGATTTATCCTTTGCTAAAATGGAGAGGATGGTTATGGATTATATCAATGCCTCTAGTGATAGAGTTGTAGTCCATCAGGCACTCAAACATTTGATTGTCTCTGGAAACGCATTGATATTTATGGGTAAAGAAGGTCTTAAAAACTATCCCCTCAATCGTTACGTAGTTAATCGTGATGGTAACGGGAACGTATGTGAGATCGTAACAAAGGAACTAATAAGTCGAAGGATTCTAGGTCAAGATCTGCCTGAACTCCTAATGCCTGAGTCAGTAGTTAACTCTCCTGGTTCTGATGGGTACAAGACAGGATCTGATGATCATGACGTTGAGGTATACACCTACGTCCGACTCGATGATAACGGTAGATGGGTATGGCATCAGGAAGCATTCGATAAGATATTACCTAATAGTCGCAGCACTGCTCCAAAGAATACTTCTCCCTGGTTAGTATTAAGATTTAATACTGTAGACGGAGAGGATTATGGTAGAGGTAGGGTTGAGGAATTCCTTGGGGATATAAGATCCCTCGAAGGACTCTCTCAGGCCCTCGTAGAAGGCTCTGCAGCAGCTAGTAAAGTAATCTTCCTAGTATCGCCCTCATCAACAACAAAACCAAAGACTATAGCCGATGCTGGTAACGGTGCCATCGTTCAGGGTAGACCTGATGATGTTGGTGTTATACAGGTTGGTAAGACAGCTGACTTTAGAACAGCAGCTGAGCAAATGCAAACTTTAGAACGTAGAATCAATGAAGCGTTCTTAGTATTGCAGGTTAGACAAAGTGAGAGAACAACTGCAGAAGAGGTACGCCTCACGCAGATGGAATTGGAACAACAGCTTGGAGGTTTATTCTCTTTGCTCACAGTTGAATTCTTAATCCCTTATCTTAATAGAACATTACATATCCTTCAACGTAATAAGGAGATCCCTAAGATCCCTAAAGATGTGGTACGTCCACAGATTATTGCAGGTGTTAATGCTTTAGGTAGAGGACAGGATCAACAGAGTCTTGTTTCATTCGCACAAACTCTTGCACAAACAATGGGTCCAGAGGTCATGGCTAAGTTCCTTGATCCTGGTGAGTATGTGAAACGATTAGCTGCAGCTCAAGGTATAGATGTACTGAATCTTGTTAAGACTCCTGAGACAATGGCTCAAGAGAAGCAAGAACAGATGCAACAGGCACAGCAACAAGCTTTAATACAACAAGCTGGTCAGTTAGCAGGAGCTCCAATGATGGACCCAAGTAAAAACCCAGCAATGGGTAAATCATTAAACGATGGATACGATCAACTAAATGGACAAAGCCAAGGCGAGTCGCCCAACACGGGCGAAGAAGAAGCCCCTCCCGAAGGTTAGTAAACCACAACCACTGAACCAAAACGACGTTGCCACACCAACTCCCATAGTAGGTCGACCTACAATAGGTCTCGACCCTGACTATGTAACTACAGTTGGTTTAGGTAATTTAAAAGTAGTAACTGCACGAGGATTAAAAGATGACGGAAAAACTGACGTATGATCCCACCCCCGCTGATGCTCCCGAACTTTCAGAAGACGAGCAGAATTCTTTGGAGGTGGCAGAGAAGTTAGGTCAAGAAGAGAACGAACTTATTCTTGGCAAGTTTAAAAACGCTGAAGAATTAGAACTAGCTTATGCTGAATTAGAGAAGAAGCTTGGACAAGATGCTGATGAAGATACTGAAGTAGATACAGAGCAGGATGAACCTGAAGAAGAAGTAAGTCCTGCTGTATCTTTAATCACTAATGCTTCGGAAGAATACTATTCCAACGAAGGACAGATTTCAGAAGAAACAATGTCCAAGTTCACAGAGATGAGTAGCACTGATCTAGTGAATGCTTACATGGAAATTCAAAAGAATGCACCTGCTCCTCAAGGTGAGTCCCCTGACTTAACTGATTCTGAAATGAATCAAGTTTATAATTCAGCAGGTGGAGAAGCAGCTTACCAAGATCTACTCAGTTGGGCTGGCGAAAATATTTCTGACAATAAACTTAATGCTTTCAACAGCATCATTGATAATGGAGATGCTACTGCTATTCAAATTGCAGTTGCAGGATTGAAAGCAGAGTATGAAACAACTGAAGGATATGAAGGACGAATGCTTACAGGCAAAGCAGCTAGAAGTTCACGGGATGTATTCCGTAGCCAAGCTGAAGTTGTGGAGGCAATGAGTAACCCTAAATATGATAGGGACCCTGCATATCGACAAGACTTATATCAAAAATTAGAACGTTCAGATCTTGAATTTTAATTATGTATTATAACCCAGCCGCAAGAGCAAACGATTTCCATGTTGAATATATGGTTAGCAATGCTAGTGATCGTTGGTTCATCCCTGGCGTAAAGGGATCAGGAGTAAGTGATCTTACTCAATGTGATAAATTAGTTGGCGATACTGCTGACGGTACACCTGCTGCAAGTGAAACTGTAGTATAATTGAATTACCTGGCGGCTCGGTAGTCGAAACCAGAAGAAGCCAACTGGCACTCGCGTCCGTTCATTCCTTAATGGAACGCATGAAACCACATCATGGAACGGGGATGTGGTACTGGAGAAAACCAATGCAAGTAAAAAAGCAGGTAACACTAAAGTATCGCGGCGTGCCTTACACGAAAACTACTTAAATTTTATTAATGAAAACACTAGCACTAGCTCTCGCATCCACCTTCGCGACAGTTCCTGCATTCGCCGGTGGCGTATACGTGAACGTGGAGAACAACGCATCCCTAACCGGATCTGACTACACGGGGTCTGTCACAGACTTCCACGTAGGATATGAAGGCGGCACTGATACCTTTGGATATTATGTTCAAGGTGGTCCCGCAGTCGTAGCCACAGATGGTGAAGATTCAGATAATAGACTTTCTGGTAAAGTAGGTGCAAGCCTAGCTGCAACAGAAAAGCTTGACTTCTACGGTGAACTAGCAGTAATAACTGCTGATGCTGATACAGACAATGACAATGCCTGGGCCACTAAGCTCGGTGCAAAGTATTCTTTCTGATGGGATTTGCAATAGATCCAGATGAAACTGATATGGCACATCAAAGCTCACAAGCACGTGCAAGCGTGACTACTTACTCAACTGCTCCTGAGATCAAAGATCCAGAGCCAGTAAAAGAAGAAGAAGTAGAAGAAGAGATAGATCTAGAGACAGCACTAACGTCTCTATGATCAGTGGGAGAGGCACCTCAGAGTAGGACCTCTCCTGCATTGGCTTTGGCCCCTACGGGGATACCCTTAGCCGTCTAGACGGTGGGATAGACCACAAAAAAAATGATCAAAAAATTTACGTACGTAAGAAAGTAAACAATACAATTTTTTTAGATAAATGGCTCATCAGAGTTCCGATCTTACTACCAGTCTGACCCGCCCGGGTCAATCAAACGCGGCTGGTGATGCACGGGCACTGTACCTTAAGCTATTCTCTGGAGAGATGTTCAAAGGCTTCCAAAATAATACGATCGCTCGTGATCTTATTATGAAGCGTACCCTAAAGAACGGCAAGTCATTGCAGTTCATCTACACGGGTCGCACCACAGCCGAGTATCATACTCCAGGTAACAGCATACTAGGTAACAGTGACGGAGCACCTCCAGTCGCAGAGAAGACCATCACAGTTGATGATCTCCTCATCTCCTCAGCTTTCGTTTACGAACTGGACGAGACCCTAGCACACTACGATCTACGTAGTGAGATCAGCCGTAAAATCGGCTACAGCTTAGCTGAAAAATATGATAGACTATGTTTCCGTGCCATCACTCGTGGTGCACGTGCTGCAAGTCCTATCACTAAAGCTAACTTCTTAGAACCAGGCGGAACACAAATCCGTGTTGGTACTAACGCACAGGCTTCTGATGCTTATAACGCTCAGTCTTTGACAACCGCTTTCTTCGATGCAGCTGCTGCACTTGACGAGAAAGGTGTGTCTCAGGATGGACGTGTAGGTGTTCTGAACCCTCGTCAGTACTACGCTCTAATTCAAGAAGTTGGTAACAACGGCCTCATCAATAGAGATGAGCAAGGAAGTGGACTACAATCTGGTAAAGGCGTCGTAGAGATTGCTGGCATCAAGATCTATAAGTCCATGAACATCCCATTCTTCAGTAAGTATGGTACTAAGCTTGGAGGCACAGCAGGTGCAACCATTCCTGGTACAACTTCTCCTGGCAACCTAGGTTCATTCGTAGGTGCAGATGTAGAAGACGCTGCTGCTGATGTAACTGGAATCAATAACGAGTACGGTGAAGAGACTGAATTCGCTAACTCCTGTGGACTTATCTTCCAGAAGGAAGCTGCAGGTTGTGTCGAAGCTATCGGACCTCAAGTACAAGTTACCAGTGGAGACATATCAGTTGTCTACCAGGGTGACGTAATCCTCGGACGCCTAGCAATGGGTGCTGATTACCTCAACCCAGCTGCCGCTGTCGAACTGTATGCAGGTACTGCATCAGCTCCTGCTGCATTCTAACTATTCATTAGGGAGTCCTTCGGGGCTCCTTTTTTTTATTCACAAATATTCACATGGCTTTTCCTACCACTAACGCTACAGAAGAACTACCTGCTATCAATCAAATACTGGCGTCAGTAGGTCAAGCGCCTGTAACCACCCTCGACACTACCAACCCGGACGTTGCGATAGCATACGATACATTGTTACAGGTATCAAGAGAAATCCAAGCAGAAGGCTGGACTTTTAATAGAGAGTATGACTATGGTATGACACCTAATACTGATAACGAAATAGTTATACCAAGTAATATATTACAAATAGATCTACATGAAAGAGAATCAAATTATAAGCAATACGATGTTGTTAGAAGAGATGGTAAATTATATGATAGAATAGATCATACAAATAAATGGACAAGTGGAGAGATGAAGTGTGATATTACATGGCATTTCGACTGGGTTGATCTACCTATACCTATTCAAGATTACATAACATCACGAGCTGCTACATTTGTTGTAAGTAGAGTTGTGGGAGACCAAGCTTTATACCAAATGTGCCAACAAAAAGAAGCTTATTGTAGAGCTATGGCTTTAGAATATGATTGTAATCAAGGTCAGTACACTTACTTCGGACACCCTAAAGGAGGGAATCATTATAATAGTTACAAACCTTACGAAGCACTTTCACGCTAATGGCTACTGTTACTCAAACAATCTCTAGTTATTTAGGTGGGGTATCTAAACAACCAGACGATAAGAAATTACCTGGTCAACTTGTTGACTGCATTAATGCATACCCTGACCCTACCTTTGGTTTAACTAAAAGGCCAGGGTTCAAATTTATTAAATCATTAGGTAGTTCATCACCATCAGATACCTATGTAAACGCTAAATGGTTTTATATCCATAGAGATGGAGATGAGAAATATATGGGATGTATCAAAGGTAATGCATTCTATATTTGGAATGTGACCACAGGTACAGCAGTGACTATGACTTATACAAGTCCTGCACAATCTTATTTAGACGGTACTTCTCCTAATCATTATGATATCTTAACTGTTCAAGATACAACCATCATTACAAATAAAACAAAAACTGTTGGAATACAAACAGCTCCAACTTTTAATGCTAATAGAGTTGGTACTGTAAGACTTAAAGCAGTCACACCTTCTACTACATACAGTGTTAGTATAAAGATGGGTAGCACAACCAACACTGCTACATTTACAACAGATGATTCACCTACAGCTGATGAAATTTTAACAGATCTTAAGAGTGATATAGATGGATGGAGTGGTGACTTTAATGATTTAACTGTTACTAGATTAGACACTACTCTTGAAATATCTAGTACTTCTGATTTCACTTTAAGTGGTAAAGGTGGTGCTGATAATGAAAGGTTAACAACCTTCCAAGATCAAGTCGCTAATGTTTCTGATCTACCAGATCGTTCTAAACATCATAGAGTTGCTAAGATTCTTAATACATCTAACTCTACTGAAGATACATACTACTCTAGATTTATAGCAGATGATTCTATTTCAGGTGTAGGTCATTGGGAAGAGTACATATCTCCTAGTGCGTCAGCTGGATTAGATACAACAACTGTACCTCACGAATTAGTTAACACAGGTACCAATGCTTTCACGTTTAGACCTGCTACATGGACAAATAGATTAGTAGGTGATGACTCTACTAACTCACACCCCAGTTTTAATGGGAAAAAAATTCAGCAGGCTTTCTTCCATAGCAATAGACTAGGCTTCTTAACAGAGGACAATGTGTCTATGAGTCAATCTGGAGAATACTTTAACTTCTACCATGTCTCAGCAATGACACAGGTAGCTTCTGACCCAGTCGATCTAAGTACTTCAAGTATTCGACCTACACTTCTAACAGGTGTACTGCCTACAGCTCAGGGTTTGATTCTCTTTAGTAAGAATCAGCAGTTCCTGATGTATGCACCTAATGGTATCTTTACTCCTACCACTACTATCATACGTGGTGTCTCAAACTATGAGATGGATATTGATATTGACCCTGTTGATAATGGTACAAATATATTCTTCTTAAGTAAAACACCAAGTTACTCACGTATCTTTCAAATGACTACAAAGGGTCAAGAAATGAACCCTCAAGTATTAGACATTGGAAGAGTAGTATCTGAGTGGGTGCCTGATACTGTGACTGAATTAACTTCTAGTCCTCAGAACTCATTCATAGCGATGTATGGTCCTTCAAAACCAGACGTATACTTCTATAGAACTTATTCAGATGGTCAACAAGAAGTTATGCAATCTTGGTTTAGATGGTCATTAACTGGTAAAGTCCAAACTCTAGCTGTTGACTCTGATGTGTTATATGCAGTTACTATACAAGGTGGACAATACACATTAGTCAGTGCCAGTCTTAATCAGACTCCAGACGAAACAATTCTTGTTAACTCTGACGGTACAAAAATGAACCCTTGTGTAGATTTATATGCTACAGCAAGTTCAGTTAAGCATCAAGGTGTAGATGATTTTACTGTTACAGCAGGTGGGACTGGATATACTTCAGCACCGACTGTTGTTATTACACCTGTTCTTTCTAGTGAAGGCACAGGAGCCACAGCAACGGCTACTGTAGCGGGCGGAGCAGTTACGGGTATAACTTTAACTGCAGCCGGTAGCGGCTATGCTGACGGGGCTACAGTGAGCTTCACAGGAGGCGCTGGTAGTGGTGCCACTGCTACATGTACAGTATATGATGGAAGTAAATGTTATATACCTTTTAGTAATGATGCTGATTTAACTCCTGTACTAGTTGTCGCTAGTGATGCATCAGACCTTACTAACCCTACATACGTTGAATCAGGATTTACTGTTACACCAACTAGAAGTTCAGATGATGTTGGTGCTTATTTCTCAGTAGCAGAGAAAGATCTCTCTGCTGTTGCTAGTAAAGTAATACTTGGTTTTAAATATACATATGATATAACTTTACCAAGAGTATATTATAAATTAAATCCCGAAGGAACACTTGCAGATTACACTGCCTCATTAACAGTAGCTAGAATGAAATTCTCTACTGGTTTATCTGGAGTATTAGCTTTTAAATTAAAACCGAAAGGTGCTTCTGAATGGAACCTTGTGCATCCAGTTATAGATGCTAATTTTTACCTAGCTAACGACGTTCCTTTAGCGGATCAATCAGTACTTAATGTACCAATACACCAACGAAATGGTAACTTTACGTTACGCGCTTATAGCGATTCCCCTTTCCCAGTATCATTGACATCTTCAATGTGGGAGGGAAATTACTCACCCCGATTCTACAGGAGAACTTAAATGACCACCCACCAAGAGAGAGAAGTAATACAAAAACAAACGAAAGCTATCATTATTGATGCTTGTGGTTCTGATAGAGATGCTTCTAAGTATCTTTGGATGATAGCTCGTATAACTCGTACTCTAGATGATATCTATGATGCTGATCAAGAGGTAACTCGAGGTGACCTTTTAGAAATCCTAGAGTATTTATTCACTAAATTACCAACTAATCCATTCTATGTAAGGCATCAAGATGTCCTACTATCACAGCATTTGTCTATGTTTAATGCATGGATGGCAGCTAATTTAGCAGAGAAGGGAGATGAAACAGATAAGATTTACGCTCATGTGTGGAGGGATACCCATCATGAATTAATACCCATTGTAGCTCTACTCACCCAAGGCTATGAGAAAATGCAAATTGTATCCTTAAGCATACGTAAAACATTTAAAAACAAATTGGGGGATTAGCACATGGGATGTTTTGGTGGCGGTGGCAGCAGTAATAAAGAAGGACAAGCCGCTAATGAGCTCCAGCGGGAGCAGATGGAGAGGCAGCACGAATATGAGATGAAAGTCTATGACTTTAATTGGGAAGGCTCAAAGGCCAACCCAAAAGGTCAGATGTGGAAAAACTTCAACCATCAAGTTGAAGGATTGGAAATTGCTAAAGCCAATAATAAAGCATCACGGGACTATCAACAAGAAACTCAACAGCAACAATATGACCATGGTGTTGCACAGCAAGATTACCAACATTTTCAACAAGAGAGAATCTTTAGAAAATCAGAAGATCAGTATGGTCAGCAACGAGCTTTCAACGAAGCTGAGATGCAAGCAGCTCTTTCTAGAGAAAAAGATGTCCTTAATGAGCAATTCATTGAATCAGCATTTCAGAATCAAAGTTTAATTCAAGATCTTTATGAAAACGTAGGGGGTGCTGGTTACGACAAAGCAGCCCAGATGTTAGGACTTAAAGGTGCTGAAGGTGAACTAGAATTTCAGAAAACACAACAACTTGTTAAACTTAAACAAGATGTTGAGGGGGCACGATTCCAACAAGCTGGGAAACAACTTAGTTTAGTTGATGCATCTGGTCAAACTGATTATAAGAAAGCTAACATTGCACAAGACTTAGCTGAAAAAGAAGCTATCAATAAATTTAAAAAAGTAGAACTTACTCTTACTCAAAGTGCAGCAAAAACTAGAGCTGACTTTGAGAACGATCTTATCAGAAGAGAGATTAGTGATTCAAAAGCTAAAGCAGCCTATGATACCACTAATGCTAATGTTAAAGCGTTACAGCAATTAGGAACAGCAGCTACTTTACAATCCGGTAGGTCTCAAGGTAAAGCTGTGCAGATGGTCTTAGCAGAGCTAGGACGTCAGCAAGCGTGGACTGTTGAGAGCATGATACGTGGTGAATCCACTGCTCGTGCACGGATGAAAAACAATAGAGTCACAGCTCTTAACACTCAAGCTCAAGCTGGTGTCAAGAAACTTCAAGTAGATTATGATACATTAAGTGGTATTGAAAGAGCTGATCGAGATACTAAAGAAGCTGAACGTGACCTTAGTATCACTGGTTCACAAGGTAAGCTTGATTTAGATGAGATTAGAAAACAGGTAATGGATGCATCTGAATCTACTGATATTTCTGTTAAAGAAGTCAATCGTAATCTCAAACAAAAACAGTCTGATACTGGATTAGCTGTTAAGAAGATTGATTGGGAAACAGCTAACGTAGGTACTAGGTTTAAACATAATCAGGATGTACTGAGAGCTTCTTTAGACAGTGCTGTGAAAGCCTCACAAGCTGCTAAAGGAGATATAGTTAGATCTAAATATCAAGCAGATCTACAAGCAGAAGCTCGGAGAATGCTTGAACCTGAAAGACAACCCGATATGCCAGAACCACTTGATATCCCTGAAACTAAATATCAAGATCCATTAGACCCAGCAGCACCACCTAAGCCTATTAAAGGTGCTATGGCACGAGATGTTAAGAGTGGTGGTGGTTTTGCTAATGCAGCCGCTAGTGTTGTTGGTGGCGTCACAGCCGGTTTAAGCACATACACAGCTCTTGGAGGAGCAGCCGCGAAATCAGCAGGACCAATAGGTATAGCAGTCGGTCTAGGTACAATGTTATTCGGTTAACCTTTATTCTTTAAATTTACAATGAGAAACATTTCATATCAGGGGCACGCCCGTGAGAGAAAGAGAGGGTTTGATCCGATACAGGTTCCAGATCAAACTCAGAAATATGCACAAGAGGCTGAGAGAACCCTGCAACATATGCGGGAGTATCAAGAACAAGACCTCAGAAACAGAACCGCAGTCCTAGATGGACTGAAAGAGAACGCACGTATAGAAGAGAATGTGCGGGAATCAAACGAAGATTTACGAAAAACGTTTGATGAAGCGTATCAGAAAGCTGAGCTTCAGCATTATGAACAACGCCTCAAAGATGTACAACCAGGTGGAGGTTTATATCAAGACTCTAAAAACAAAATAGCTGGGATAAAGAAGCAGCAAGAAGATTGGAAAAAATTAGCTGATTTACTTCCTAAAGCTGCTAAAGCTTACGGCCAATTTGATGAAGAACGTGGTAAAAAACTAATGCTTTACGGAGCTGATGTTGCTACAAGATGGAACCTTACTGGACGTGAACTAGCCGCTATCAAAAACGGTGATCGTCAAATCGGTTGGGTTGATGCTGGATTTAAAAGTGTCGAAGCTAAATTAGAGAATGCTAGTGCAGAAGAACGTAGAGTAGTCTTTGGCCTTAGTGGTCGTAAGATGCTTGGAGCCCAAGGTTATGCACTTAGTGTATTAGGAAAGAGTGGGTGGGCTACTTTTAAGGCCAAGAATAGTCAGAATAGCGATATCGCACCTGGTATTGGATCTCTATACAGTCATGAGTCAGGACACGAAGGTACTAATTTATCTAGTGGTCGTGTTCTAATGAAAGAACTTAGGAGGAAATTCATTGAACAACATCTAGGTTATGAAACTGAAGATGGTAAATGGGAATTATCTTATAATCCTGAGTTCATAAGAGCACACCTTACTCCTCATTTAAATGCAGCAGATGAGAAATGGTATGCAGAGCAAAACGAAAGAGATACTAATAAATTTAATGCAGAAGCTCGTGAAGAACAAGAAACAGCATTCAAGTATTATTTGAAAGGATATGCTGGTGAAGAGAGAGGTAATGCAGTTCAACGCTGGATTAACGAAGAAACTTCTAACGGTAAACTTCCTAATAGAGCACTGAAGAAAGCTGAAGTCTTTGATATTATGGCTAGGCTAGCTGCATCTGGTGAAATGTCTAGAGCTGAATTTGCAGATATTGCTAATAGTAATATTGTCTTAGGTGATGCTAAGAAAGGAGGAAAGCCTCAACGTTTAGGTACAGTATGGGCTGATAATGCAGCTATAGTTTATAAAGCTTTTGATCAGCGTGATCAGTTATGGGAAGAGAAGAGGACAGAAAGCCGTAAAGTATTCGATGCTCAAATGAAACAAGAAGCTGCTGTAGCTCTTACTAGTATGGGCAGAAACTTTACAAAACATGACATCAGTCAGCTTGAAGATCTCTACGAAGCTAATGGTTATCAACCTTCTCAGTGGGTTCTGAAGCTAAAGAATGCTACAGAACAAGCTGTAGAAGATAGTGAGTACACTTTAGATGCTCTTGTTGGAGCTGATTCATTGTCTATGGCAGAACTATACAGTGGTAAATACCATGGTAGTGTACTAAAGAAATATGAGAAACTTACAACCAATGGTCCTGGTTCTATCAGTTCTGAATCTAAAAAGGAATATCAAGGAGCTATTAGAAATGCAATCACTGCAAAAGTTAATGGTGTCTTAGTTGATTCTAAACTAGCTAACTCACAAGCTAAAATCCAAACAGGTAGAGCTTTACAAATACTAACTGATAGAGTCAGATATGCTCAGATTGGTGGTAAGTATGAGAATGCCACTGAAGCCTGGGCTGAAGAATCTAATAAACTCAGAAAAGAGATTGAAAAAGGTGAAGGCATCTTTGCTCCTGTAAAGAGAGACGGTGTTGAATTAATTGGAAAGGAGGGTGGATTTGCAGATTTAAAAGATCCACTAGAGTATGATAGAATTGGTATTCAATACAGAAAGGAAGCTTCAATAGATAAAGAGTTTATTTATAAACCAGAATCCTTCCGCCCTGAAGATATACAATCTATCAAAGATATACGTACAACAGGTAAGATACCTAATTGGGTATTCCAAGTTGCACAAGCTTATCCTAACAAAGATGAGACTGATGTAATTAATGCTATCTTAGCTACTAATGGTGAGAAACCTATTGAAAGAAGAGGTGTCTCTAGAATTAAAGATTACGTGCATCCAGCGATGCAACGACTGATTACAAGAGTAGGAAGCTCACAAGCTAAAACTGGTAGGGCTATAAGAGGTACACAGGAGCTGATTGAAGGTACGCCTTCTGATCAAGCTATGTTAGATTTAACTAAATCAAAAGCTGTAATGGAAGTCGATCCTAAGGGAGGGTATGATGCTATATCTACTTCTCGTGGTATGTCTACTAGTACAGCAAACTATAAGAAACCCTTATCAGAACTAACTGTTAACGATGTTAGAGAACTACAACGACGTGAAGGACTTAAAGCAGGAGCTTACCAAATTGATTTACGTACCTTACTTCATTATGAAGGTAAAGGTTGGATAGATCCTGAGGAAACTTTTACACCAGAATTACAAGATAGAATCAAACGATGGGAACTTTGGAGAACATCGGGTGAGTTCGAAGCTATTGATGCCAATGGTAGTCTTGTGTCTATCCCTGGATTAGGTCAGAACACCAATGACTGGGAAGCTTTAGATCCTGAAAAAGATCAGCAAATAAAATTAGCTTTAGCTAAAAGTACTAACATTAATGCAGGTCAGCTTAAAGACATATTCGGAGGACTAACTTAATGGATTCAGCTAGCGTATTTAATAAAGTTCTTCAAGAAGACGAAGCTCGTAAGCAAGCTGAACTTGAAGAGAAAAGAAAACAAGAGCAACTTAATACTGAAGCTGAAGCAGCCGCAGCTCCGAAGGATGTTAAGGATTATAACTTAGGTGACAACATCAAAGAAGGTGCTGGAGCTATAGTAGGTGGTGGTATAGATATTGTTAATAGTGTAGGTTCACTTCCTAAATTATTTGACAAGAGATTCTATCAAGCAACTGATCCTGAGAATCCTTATGAATTTGATGCACCGTGGATTATCAAAGCAAAACCAATTACTCGTACAAGATGGGGTGGCTTCATACGTGGAGGCACAGAGCTTATAGGAGGTATGATTGGTACTGGTAAGGTACTATGGGGAATCAAAGGTCTTAAAGGATTAGCTACTGCAGCAAGAGCAACTCGTGTAGGTCGTGTAGGTTTAGGTGCT
>Ga0080013_1004390_pt1 | contig 13944 bp, 14 predicted proteins | sample ETNvirenome_6_85_FD_69236 | JGI IMG/M metagenome (GOLD analysis project Ga0080013, IMG submission 69236) | Marine viral communities from the Pacific Ocean - ETNP_6_85 (SPADES assembly) (version 2) | ecosystem: Environmental > Aquatic > Marine > Oceanic | place: Pacific Ocean | collected 2013-06-19
GCCAGATTTCGGCTTCCGATAAGCCAAGCAGCTCTTCTTGAACAAGCTGTTTTAGTCTGTTCCGTGAGAGCTTCATTATACGTTATCGCCACTATAAGTTATACCCGCAAAAGGTATAGCATACCCAGGAGCATCCTGTCGCGGCTGGTCCTCTTCGTGAGGTGCGACAAGGCGTTCCGAGTCTGTCGGTTGGGCGCCTTGGTCAATTAGACTGTTTAGAGTGTCTCTGAGGGCCATGGTGGCCTTGAAGGCACTGTCATAGGCCTGGTCATGGATCGGATCGTCCAAGGCCTTCACGAGTGCCTCAGTGGCTAGTCTGGCCTTCACTGCGATTCGATAAAGGCGGTCGACTTCGGTGTCTTCTTCTTCTGATTCTTTGGGAGGATCCGCGGCAGGTTCTCTGTGTGGCACAAATGGAACCATGTTTGGATCCATAATACCGCCGTCAAGTTCATTAAGTTGTTGCACAACTAGTGTTTTGATGAGATCGATAGAGTTCATAGATTTGTTCTCTCTATAAGTAATTTTCCCGGGAACATATCCTTTTTCGCCTGCACGTATCTGTTTCTGTGGGCCGCCGGCGCTTTTTGGGGTATTAATTGTGCCACCGGTACCTGATTTGCCCGTAAGGGCATATTGAGCAACCTTTGCCGCTGTACTGGGCGTGTAGTCAACATCCGTTACACCTTTGCCGGCCTGCTTTGCATACTCAGACTCGGGGCCCAGGCGTTTGCCGATGGCCTTGGATGCCATCTTACCCACCTCATATCCTGCGACTCCGGCGCCCGCAACAGAAGCGGCTGGGCCGGCCAGTGCTCCAACGGCGCGGGTACCAGCGGTACCGGCAACGCGGCTGGCCAGTGGTGTAGCGCCAGGGGTGGCCGCTAGACCCATTCCAAGATCAGCTATATCCTTTCCCACGAGTGCAGCTTTTTGTACCCCCGAAGTACTTGTGTTGGTCAAATTAGATGCCAAACTCCGACCAGCGCTAGCGGCCGCCAGAGGTCCGAGGGCCTTGCTGGCGCCAGTTGCAACTTTTCCTAGTTTGCTTGCCGGCGAAATCCGGGATGCTACGTTTGGATCGGCAATTCGGCTAGCCGCGACACCGAGAGCAGGATCAGATACAGTCATGCCAATAGCGGCTTTATCAATCGCACTGTCGTCGTCGTCACCGGCGGCCGAGTCTGGGGGTGCGCCGCTAGTCGCCGCGATGTTTGTGGGGATCGTGGGATTGGGATTACCGATAGCTTCAAGAACAGCGAGCTCCTCATCAATAATCTCTTTAATTTTGGCTTTGTCTATTCGCATTTTACTTTCCTCGCTCCTCTTTACTTAGTTCGACAGCAGCTAATTGTTTCTGAGCGTCTTCTTCGGTCTTGGGTTCCTTAGAAAGTGCTTTGCCACCTCCCTTGGGGTAGACTTTGTAACCTCCATCGACTTTCTTGATGGTTTCTTGAACGGAAATCCCTGCAAGTTCGGCGAATCGGCTTATCTCTTCTAGTTCTTCTTTCACACTGTCTGCCGCCCCTCGGCGGAACACATCGCCCCATGGCTCACCAGGGTACTCCTGCGTCAGGTGCAGGTCCCTCGGAACATATTCCTCTTCTTTCTTTCTCTCAATAGCCTGATGTTGCTCCCACTCGTCAGCATCCATAGAGGCCCGCAAGGCGCGCTCGCGGGCGCCCGCGGCGAGCGAGTCGGCGGCCATCTCATCGCTCCACGCGTCCATGCTGGGATCGTTGCCGACAGCTGCGTGCGCGGCGTTCCAGGCTGGATTCACCCAATCAGCGTCACCAAAGGCGGGCCCACCCTTTCTGCCAGTGCGAGCCATCGCGGCAGCCCGGGCCTGGGCGGCATCTTCACGTGCGCTAGCTGTTGTGACTTTCTTCTCTTCGTATTCTCGGTCACTCTTGGTCGGCGACGGTGTGTACAAAGGCTCGTCTTCTCGAGGCGTGCGGACTGGCCGGACAGTTGGTGTTCGGAGCCCAAGTGATTTGAAGCGCGCTTCCGCGTTTGGAGGCTCGTCGTCGTTGGAGCCGGCTTCATCAAGCTTTTCATCATCTTCCTTGCGGTACGAGGGTTCAGGATAGTTGCGGCCGTTTCCGTTCTCTTCTAGCTCATTGTCGTCTTCCTTACGGCCAGTCGTGACCGTGGCGCTTTCTTCGCCTGTGCCTGTAAATTCTTCTTGACCGGTACCGCCCGCGGCCTGAGCAGCCTGTGCTTGTACATCGGTGCGCGACGCAGCTGCTTTTGCGGCATCCTGGGGGGTTCCTGCACTAGACTCGGCAGACGCGGCGGCTGCTTCTGCCCCCTCTTCTTCTGCGCCGGCAACCTGAGATTGTTGGACAATTTCGGATAAGCTCCTTGTCACAGTGTCGGCTTGGTGGATATTGCCGCGGCGATCGCCTTTGGCTAGCGTCTTTTGCGCCCAATTAGCCAAGGCCTTCTGCGTTAAGCGTGGACTTGCTTTAACATTTCTTGTGGGGTCACCCTTCTCGCGATGAGCAACATTTTTCTGAAACTCTACCTCACCTCTTTCATTCTCAAATTTCTCCACTCTCTGGCGGAACTCAAGTTCATTTCCTTCGATTTCCTTACCCTCGGACTCAAATTCTTGAGCTATTTTAATAGAAGTGATTCCGGGGCCATCCATGCCCCTACTATAACCGGGCAGTCCCCATCCATATAATTGTAGAACAATGTTCCTCAAAAGCTTATTTGCAACAGCATCTGGGGCATCATTGCCATATTTGCCAAAAAAGAGATCAAAGAGTCTTTTACTTTCGAAGTACTCGTCTTCTACCGGCCCTGTCTCTATGGTGGCTTCGGGATCGTCTTCTGGATATACCGCTCCCATTTCTTCGGTTCCTGTGGGACCTCGGTCTGCATCTTCCATTAAAATATTAAGTGTATTTACCCTCAAAGCCTCCATAAAGCCCATGGTGGTGCGTTGATAGTCATCTTCGTCTTCAATCCCTACTTCCCCGAGATTCTCAGCGACTTTATCATAAACAAGTTCTAGCAAATCATTGAATTCTTCCGGAAGTACATTTGAGTCAATCACCAATTGAGCTAGTTGGCTACTCAAATCGTCTACTCCATCAGCAGGTTCGCAGACTAGGGGCATTTCCATCCCAGGAAGTTCGAGCTGACCCAGTTCTTCTTTAATAAGCTGGCTAAGGGTATTTGGAGTGAGTTTCATTTTATCTCTGCCGCTTTTTGGGCGAGTCGGCGCGTTTAAGTGAGCCTCGTGAAACCTGCTTTGAGCCCGCGTCATCAAAATTAACGGCTACATTCGTATGTATGGTGCCGGCATGTGTAACAGTTCCTACTCCATAATCTTCGTGTCTAACACGAGATCCTACTGGAAATGGGGCGCGAACTTCTTGAAGCGCTGGACTAGCAAATCGGCGCAAGAGATCTACAATATCTGCTTCATATTTTTGACCCTCTGGGGTTTGAGGTTCCCAGCTTTCTACTACCTTTCGCAGCTGCCCCAGGATTGCGTCGGCCGGCTTTAAGTGGCCAGCGGAACCTCCTTCTTCAAGCCCTTCTGGTCTCCGCGGCCGGCCGGCTGGTTCAAAGGGCTCACCTTCCCATTTAGGGGGCGCTATGCCCCATTCGTGAGGACTTGGTTCAAATCGATTCCTCGATATCTCATTTGCGATACTTCTTACCAAATCATTCGCATCTCCTTCGTCAATCTCATCGCTGACAACATAGTTTCCAAGAATGGAAAGGAACTCGTCTAATAGCCTTCCTTCTCCGTCGATTGGGTCGGCCACGATGGTGTTTGACCAGATGCCGGCTTCGCCATCCAATATGCGATCGGCGATTAGTTTCTCCCAGCCTGAAGATAGTGCGTCCATTTTTAACTCTGCTTCACTGGCAGGAGTAGACAGGTCGCTTGGAAGATCCATGATCTCCCTGAGTTCTTCTTTGATTAAAGAAGTAAGTTGTTTTTTGGAGACTTTAAACATCTGTTATATAGCTCCCGTCTTCTAGCGGCTCTCTAAACTCGCGCTGGCGCTCGTCGACCAAAAGATCGATTAATCTTTCAAGCACAGCCAAATCTTCATCGGAAAATGGTACATGCCGCAAAAGTTGTATCAATACTGAGTCTCGGGCTTCTCCCATCTCCTCGAGTTTCATGACGGCCCGGCTACGACGAGATCCAGGATGATCTTCATCCGAACCGGTCCACTCTTCGCCTCTCTCGGCGGCAGATCGAGCTTCGGACATGTGGTTTCCGAACATTTCGGTGGCCTCGTCATCAGTTAAGGTAACTTCAAGCTCTTCTTTAATAATTTCTTTTAGTCTTTGTTTAGTTAGTTTCATTGGATTATCCTTTAAGTCCTGTCATACATAGAATGGCCACTAATCCTGGCAATTCTTCTCTCACATAGACTCCTGAAAATAGAGTCTTGGTTCTTCCGCCCACATATGAGATAGCGGCGTCTAAATGCTTGCTTACCTCGGGATCGGAAGCCATTTCTTCCGTAGCGACGAGTAACATAGTGCCCGTAGCCGGCTTTCCTTGTGGAATTGGGCACGGAGAACGCGTAGAACAATTCTGAAAGATAGTGGCACCCAAATTGCCCTTATTAGGATCAGTAATAATTGTAGAGCCAATAAAGATTCTGCCGTCCACCGCAAGACACTTTTCGAGGTCCTTGGAATCAAAAGATTGTACCGAGGACTGCTCAGAGGACAATTTCAATACCTGTGCTAACAACTTAGCAAAAATGCTATTTGCGACCGGATACATGTTGAGAATTCCCACTTTTCCTCGCAGAAGCTTGACTTGACGCTCGTTGTCCAATAAAACATGGGGCTTTTTAGAAACGTCGTTCAAGAGCGCCATGGCATTCTTTCCGATGGTGGGGTTTAGGAGCTCTTGGGCCGTGGGCCACGAAACAATGTAAACCACCTTGCCTTCTGCCTGCACGGACTTCAAATACCGCTCGAAAACGGGCCCGAGAGCCGTTGCGGCACTACCGGTGCCACCACCCCCTCCGGCTAGCACGAAAAGCCAGTCAACGTGCCCCAGCTTCGTTCTAAGAGCGTCTTCTACAACGGCGCTAGCGTTATTGAAGACCATCTTTCCGTTGTCCACATCTTTGCCAACGCCGTCTGCATCTGGTATTAGTACAAGATGCTTAGGGTCCGTGTCGGCCGGTTGGTCTTTGGCTGTGGTATTAATTAGGAGCGTCTTATTAAAGCCCAGGTCTAGGAAAGCCTTTGCTAGTTTTCCGCCTCCGCCCCCAACGCCTACAAATGCACAATTGAGTGAAGTGGGCACATCATTATCTGGTAATTGATCTTCGTGGTTAACTTCTGTTTCTTCACCATAATGTTCAATAAAATCAAAATCGCCCATTTCTATACCTCCTGTTGGTTTAACATAATTATAATCTCTTCTTCGATGATTTCTTCTATTATTCTATCACTAATATGGATGTTTTCATCTACTTTTTCTTTTTTTTGTGCTGCATCGCGCATGATTGGAATTGCGAGGCGCCCTAGGGCTGTTTGACCCATTTCAATATCCATAGGGTCCATTCCGGTCATGGCGGCCGCAAGAAAATCGATGCTTTTGTCAATAGATTCTAGTTGATCGAGTTTTTCAGTTATTTGCTGCAACAATTCCACTACTGATTTTGTGGCAGTCTCTAAATATGCCTCATCCATTATAAAGGTCCTCGAGATAAATAGTTTTTGTATTTGTTATTGGAATAATATCTTAGTTTTCTTCGGGCTTTCGAAACAAGCCCACATCCGATACGACGATCTCGTTAGTTAAAGGCCTCATCATTATATTATCCCGATGAGTGTCCCAGAACCCTACCCCATATTGTTCGAGCTCCATTAATTTATTGAAAAAGTCACTAACCTGTGGGGGTGCGTCACCTTGGGGATAAGCTCCCTCAATTCCAAAGTATTTAAGTGCTTCCGGCGGATATTGTGGAATTTTTATACGGTCTTCTAACCGTTTTGCCAAAGAAACAGACTGTCGCTGAATTATTCTGTCTGGGGTTGGGCGTACACTGGAATATTTGGTAACCGACTGGGCTCGTCTAACGGCGCGCCGACTAATTTGGGGAAGCCACCGAGTCAAGTAGTCTCGAAAGCTTTGCGGTGGCTCTAAATCTAATACTTCTTTTTCAAATTCCATCCCAGATTCAGTACGTCCCTCAAAATAGGCGTATTCCCTCTCGGCGCCTGTACTATGTATCTCATTATTAACATCGATTGTATGATCATCACTAAATGTTTCTCGCAGAACCGGAATTAAAAGCTTAGGGTTGGTAATGGCTTTGAGCCACTCTTTTTCTGCTTCTTTGTTATTGAACTTTCCTCCGTGACCAAAAAGCTGCTCTTTGAGGCGCGCCGGAAGCGGGTCTAGACGCTCAATTGGGATGCCATAAACCTTGATTGATTTTCCCTTTAACCATCCCTCTTTAAAATCATATATAATATCTACTATCTCGCCCACGTCTGGTAAAATAGAGGCGAGTTCGGGTTTTCTAGCCAGGCTGCGCTTCTTCCAGCGCGTTAACGTATATCCCTTCTTTTCATGAGGAAACTGGGTTATCTTTAATATCATATCGGCGCCTTCACCACCACCGCCGCGTATTGCATATACAATTCCCATGGATCCGCGGCCAAGCTCTTTTCCAAGTTGTGCACCGAGCTTGTTAGCTAGCTCTTGGGCAATCGTTTGGGCCGCGTCATGATCGAAATCAACAATATTCACCCCCTGCTCCTGTGCGGTGCGCCCACTAATCAGGTTTTTTTCAGAAGCTTCACCCAGCACCCACCGCGTGCTTTTTTGGGTAGGGGCGCCTTCACGGAGGTACTGACGCCATCCTTCGAAGTATCCTTTCATGATGATTCCATTTCTTTAATAAATTTAAAGTGAGCGTCGGCTACTTTTTGCCTAAAATCATCTTTCATAAGATTGGTAGCGTCCTCTAAATTGGTCATAAAGCCATTCTCAGATAAAATAGCGGGCATCATCGTTTTACGAAGAATATAAAAGTTCGCCCAGCTCATATTGGCAATAATACCACGATCCGACATCCCAGTTTCAGCAACTAGGTGATTTTGAAGTTTAAGTGCCATTTCTTTGCCCAGATTGCTCGTCATATAGTAAAAGACACATATTCCATGGGCCGAGTTAAACGTTACGCCATCGCCAAACCCATTTGCATGTATAGAAAGATAAATGCAGCGCTTATCAGTCACTTGGCGCGCATTCGCCCGGGATACCCGAGTAGCAAGGGGGACATCATGTTCTGAATTAACTATATCTTCGCATTCAATACCTTCGGCATCACATAAAACCTTAATACGGGCAGCCACATCGCGATTGAAAACCCCCTCATAAAGAATTGAGCCGTCCGGGAAGAGGGGGGAACGTTTGCCGCGCGTTTGGTACGCTCCATTAATCATTCCCCCATGACCGGGGTCTAATAACCAAATATATTTACTCACTGCCAAGCCCTCATATATAAATAGCCTCGCGAGCCATATGTATCCCTATTATACGTTAAGTTATTATTTCTAGACCCTCTTGTCTGACCCACTCATAGTCTCCAAGCCTGAGATATCTGATTCTAACCCAGTTTCGCAATATTACTTGGTATTTATCGGCGCCTAGGCCTACGACCAAAGCCACTTCTCCTCCGCGAGTACCTCCAATTCTTTTTATTAGATTTCCAGGAGTTATATTAGTTCTTTTTGTAAATATCATATCGAATCCCCTATAATTAACTAGTTCTGCTTTTAGAGGATACTTAGTAAGGAGGCATCATGAGTACTTTTCGTGAACATAAATCTATTGTCGATCGTTCTGCGGCAGACCGTGTGCGCCACAAAAAGAAGATTGAGAAAGCGATTAAAGAGAGTATTAAAGACGTTATTGCCGATGAAAGTATCATTGGCGAGAACGGAAAGAAGAAAATACGTATTCCGGTCAAAGGTATTAAAGAATATCGCTTTATTTACGGAAATAACACCAAAAATCCCCAAGTAGGGACTGCTGGTAAGCATAAAGTACGCCGAGGGCAGCGAATAGGCCAAAAGCGGGCCCTCGCTGGGCGCTCTGACGGCCCCGGGAACGTAGACGGAGAAGAAAAATATGAGGTGGAAATCACTCTCGAAGAGCTTGCAGAGTACCTTTTTACCGATTTAGAGCTTCCAGAGCTCGAAAAAAAGAAGTTTAGGTATATTTCAGAGGATACTTTGAAGCGAAAAGGCTATCGTTTTGAGGGGATTCGCCCCAGATTGTCTAAAAAAGAGACCTTAAAACGCAAAATTAAGCGTAAAAAGCGCGCGCAGTCGGCTGGTACTCATGATCCCGATACCGATGAGCGATTTCCATTCCATAAAAATGACCTAAAATACCATTATATGAAGCCCCACCCCAAGCCGAGCACCGCAGCAGTCGTATTTTTCCTTATGGATGTGTCTGGATCAATGACAACAGACAAAAAATACATTGCAAGGAGCTATTTTTTCCTTCTTTACCAATTTTTACGCCATAAATATGATAAAATAGAAGTAGTTTTCATCTCTCACACTGTAAATGCCAAAAGAGTGCCAGAAAGTGAGTTCTTTCAGAAGATTAGTGTGGGAGGCACCATGATGAGCAGTGCGCTAGAACTGGAAGAGGAGATAATAAGTAAAGAATATCATCCAAATTCGTGGAATATATATACTTTTTACTGTGGAGATGGAGAAAATTGGCACGATGACAACAAAAAAACCATAAATCTCTTGAAATCTTTAAAAGAAACTAACCAAATGGTAATATATACTGAAATTAATGAAAAAAGAGTACATCCCGAGGCCGAAGGGAGCGGCCTGGACTGGTCGATGCCCAGCTTTGCTGCTTGGAAGGAGTCTGAGGGTGATTCAGTCTGGACTTTAAGTACGCCTATCATAGATAAGAAGTTTAAAAGGTTTTTATTAACCAAGGCGGACCAAATTTGGGACACTTTTAAACAAATTTTTGGAGCAAAAGAGTGAGCGACTGGTCTATTCAAGAATTGGCGTCCTGGGATGAGAAGATTTGCGCAGTTGGGCGCAAATTCGGGCTCAATTGGTTCGATATCGACTACGAAATTATTGATTATCACGAAATGATCAGTGCTATGTCTTATACGGGGCTTCCCACACATTATAGGCACTGGTCCTTTGGAAAAGCTTATGAGCGCACCCATACTCTGTATAATGCCGGTATGAGTGGTCTCCCCTATGAGATGATTATTAACTCAAACCCTAGTATTTCTTACTTAATGGCCGAAAATCAGATGCATATCCACATTCTGACGATGTCACACTGCATCGGACACTCTGATTTCTTTAAAAACAACCGAATGTTCTCCAATACGTCGCCCGAGCTTGTTATTCCTAAATTTAAAGCCGCAGCGCGCTATGTTAAAGATCTAATTGAGGACCCATCTATCGGAATTGAAGAAGTAGAAGCTATAATTGATGCATGCCATGCCATTAAGTATCAAATACCTCGATATCCCGGAATAAAACGCTATTCTCATAGCAAGCTTAAACAACTTTATGCCGAGCGCATTCTTCACGACACTATTGGCGAATATGATGACTTCGATCTGAATAAAATACCCCTAGAACGAGATTATAACTTAATTGCGTTCATAACAGAGCATAGCCGCAACTTAAATGAGTGGCAACGAAATTTAATTCACATTGTTGAAGAAAGTTCGCATTATTTTATTCCCCAGGCCCTCACTAAGATTATGAACGAGGGTTGGGCCGTTTTGATGCACGAAAAGATTGTTAAAGAGCTCGTATTGCCCGACAAGTATCATATTCCCTTTATGAAACTCCACAATCAAGTTATTCGCCCTAGTTTGGGGCGCGTTAACCCTTATCACTTGGGATATAATATTTTTAAAAAAATTGAAGAACGTGATGGTTTTGAGGCTTGCTTGCTTGCTCGAGAGGTTCACAACGACATAACTTTTCTCCGAAACTACCTTGACGAAGAAATGTGCCGCGAACTTAATTTATTTTCCTATTCTTTTAAAAAAAGCGCCGGCCATACGAGCATTGATGAAACTTCTGACGAAGAAGGGTGGGAAAACGTTCGGGATTCTCTAATTAAGACTATAGGACTTAACTCAATTCCTGTAATATATGTAGAAGAGATGTTGAAAGATCATACCTTGGTTTTAAGGCACGAACACGATGGAAGAGATTTAGACATGCAGTATAGCAAAAAAGTATTTGAATATATTAAAGAACTGTGGGGAGATGATGTTAAGCTCTTCACCATCCTTGAAAATGAACTATGGGAGTTTTAAAAGTGACCAAAACCAATAAGTTTCTATCTTCGATAGCTAAACACCAAAAAGAACAATCCAAAGAGAAGTTTAACGGCTTTTTAGAAGATTATCTAGAAGTTCTTGAAGCAAATACGCCTATTTCAGGTCTGGCGCACAAAAGGCTTTATGACGCTATTACAAAGCATGGCATCACGCGTCTTGAACAGTCTAACCCCCGGTGCCGGCGTATATTTAATGCAGAACCACTGCGTATATACAATTATTTTCAAGATTCCTTCTTTGGGATGGAGCATCCCCTTAACAAGATCATGAGATTCCTTCACTCTGCCTCTATGAGGGGCGAAGAGAGCCGTCAGGTGCTGCTGCTGTTGGGTCCCGTTGGCGCGGGCAAGTCAGCACTTGTCGAACACATTAAAAAGGCTCTCGAGGCCACAGAGGACGTTTATCACATTGCAGGCTGCCCGATTCGGGAAGAGCCCCTTCATCTTATCCCGCGGGCTCTTCGCGAAGAGTTTGAAGATGCATATGGTGTAAAAATCGAAGGAGATCTGTGTCCTGTTTGTCGTTATAACCTTTTGGAAGAATATGATGGCGATTATACTAAGGTTCCCATCACTACATCGTCTTTTTCGATTCGAGGTCGAAGAGGTATTGGTGTTGTTCCTCCCATGGACCCAAATACCCAAGATACGAGTATCCTTATAGGGTCAGAAGATATCTCGAAGATGGATTTGTATTCTGAGGATGACCCACGGGTTCTAAGCCTCAATGGCGCGTTTAATGTTGGCAATAGAGGCATTGTCGAATTTGTTGAGGTCTTTAAAAACGAAATTGAGTTCCTCCATACAATGATTACCGCAACTCAGGAGAAATCAGTACCGAGTCCGGGTAAGCAGGCAATGATTTATTTCGATGGAGTTATTATTTCCCATTGTAACGAGGCCGAATGGAACAAATTCAAGGCCGAGCACACCAACGAAGCCATTTTAGATCGAATTGTTCGCGTTAACGTGCCTTACTGCTTGGAACACTCACAAGAAATCAAAATTTACAAGAAGATGTTAAAAACTTCGGATTTTAACTACCATATTGCCCCCCACACCCTGGAATTGGCTTCAATGTTCGCTGTTTTGACGCGACTTAAACCTACGAACAAGGTTGATCAATTAACTAAAATGAAAATTTATAATGGTGAGGAAATTATTGAAAAGGGTCTCATTAAGAAGGTGGACATCAAGGATCTTCGGGAAGAGGTGCGAGATGAAGGTATGACAGGAATTTCTACAAGATTTATAATGAAATCTATTGATAATGCCCTGGCTGATTCAGATAAAGACATGATTACGCCTATTTCTATTCGAGAATCTCTTATTAAACAGGTAAAAGAACAAATTACCAACGAAGAAGACCGGAAGGGCTATCTAACCTTCCTCCAAAAGACTCTTCATGAAGAATATCTTAAAATTTTAGAAAAGGAAATCACCAAAGCATTTGTTTCTGCCTACGAAGAACAAGCAGAAGCCCTTTTTGATAATTATTTAGATCATGCCGAAGCATATGTTAATACCACCAAGGTTAAAGACAGTGTGACTAATGAAGAAATGGAACCAGATGAAAAGTTCCTCGTAAGTATTGAAGAGCAGATAGGTATTAAAGGAAGTGCGAAGGATAACTTCCGGGCCGACATTTCATCTTACATGTTCGCTAAATTGCGACGAGGAGAGGTGATTGACTGGCGTGCCTATGGGCCTCTGCAAGAGGCCATTGAAAACAAATTGGTAGGAAGTGTCAAGGATATTTCTCGTATTGTTACTAAATCCAAGAGCCGTGATAAAAGGCAACAAAAGAAATACACCGAGATGGTAAAGACTCTCATTAAGGACTACGGCTATAATGAGGACTCAGCAGAAGAGGTAATTAAATTTGCGTCAAATAATTTGTGGCGCGATTCTTAGGAAAAGGACATTCCACACCCGCACGTTGTGTTAGCATCGGGAGTACTGCCACTCGCACAATCTCACCCTCGACAATAGTTTTTTTTAAGTGGTCTTCTGCGTTTTCAGTAAAACTAATCATTTTTTTTCTTATTAGCGGCAATAGAATTTAACATTTCGCTAGCGCGATCAAAAGAGCCTTCTTGGTTGTGTACATCCCACGGAATTACTTGTCCCCCCGCTTCCTTAAATTGTTGATGGTATTTAACCCGATCGTCAATTAGGACAGGGATCACATTATCTGGGAGATTTAATTTTTGTAAAAATGCGCCCTTATCTGGCGTGACGTGTACATTCTCCAAATCAATTCCCGTAAGATTATTTTCAACCCATCTTTCTTTTCCCGAAATAGAAAGCGAATCAATCGGAGCCGATAAGATTATAGCAGTCCCATTATGTGACGCGCGGTTGGCCACGTCCACCAGGGCTTGGGTATGCCCGTATGCCGGTAGATTCACCCACCAATCTTCGTTGTTCGAGGCTGCTTTAAGAAAATATCTTTCAATTTGTTTGTTAGCTCCGGAGAACCCTTCGTCGGCCGCATCTTTTAGATCAGTCAAATGATTGAATTCCTCTGCTGTAATTTCCGTTCTACCCTCCGCCTCCATCTCCTTGACGAGCCGACGTAAAGCTGCTGACTTTGATTTAGAGCCTGGGTGTACACTGTGGGGATCTTTATAATCCGTTGAGGCCCCATTACGTACTTTATGAAGGTTTGTATTAATTGTATCGACGACTCCTTGTGTCATATCAACCAACACACCGTCCATATCAAGAAAGATTTGATATTTATCTTGCACTTCCTCATTTAAGAACTTTCGCCAGGTTTCAAGTATGAGTTTCATTGGGGTACCTCGCCGATAATGCCACTGAGAGTAATACCACTTATTGGTTCAAAGTTCTCTTCTGGGATATTATTGGAGTGAAATGGCCTTCCTCCCTCTTCTCGATTGACTGCCACGCTTATATGAGGAAAGGATATTTTTTTACTGATAGGGCCCGGGGGCTCTACTCTAACTGCCATGGCTCGGTCATCTCGGCCGACAGCAATAACAGGAATTTCTACTCTGGCCCCGGGAGGATATATCTCAGAAAAATCATGTTTTCCTTTGGGATGTTGTAAGGGGCCCATTGTTATTGTCATATGATGTGCTAGTGGTTCCCATCCTTCGGGAATAGGAAGCTCTAAAAGCTTTTGCTTTGATTCTTCGTCAAGAATAATGCCAGAATAAGCTATATTCTGTTCTATTAAATACTCTCGCCAGTTTTCAAGTAGGAGTTTCATCAGCCACCATCCCCCGGATCAGAACTAAATACTGAGGAGTCAATAATCTTGAAGTTACCGCCCTTGTCAAATCCAATATTGCCTTTGCCCAGTTCAAACTTATCAATCTCAAATTCGTGCATTGCTTTGCTTAGTTCTTGGTAAGCTCGTCCTGCAACAGGGGGGAGGACTTGTTGAAGCACCTCCGCCCGGGCAGCCCAGGTAGCGGCCGAGGCGACTTCGTTAATCGGTCTGTCGGCGCGAAAAGATGCCATAATCATCTTCATGACGTGAAAGGGGTCTGCCGGATTAAACTGCAGTTCATCAGCGACTTTTAATAAAGCCTCCTGCTCTTTGG